>ULMJ01039364.1_pt1 | contig 69018 bp, 43 predicted proteins | sample 1951641 | NCBI WGS metagenome assembly ULMJ01 (sample SAMEA4835550, study PRJEB28245) | human gut metagenome | biome: gut microbiome; material: fecal sample | place: Denmark | collected 2008 | reverse complement strand
AAGCCATTGCGGCTCGTGAGGCGGAAGAGAATGGTTCCATCACGTTAGAAGGGAAATTGATTGATGGTGGAGAATTCACTTTACGTGCGCTTGATTTCCGCCGCATGGAGTTTGGTAATAAACCCACCGGCACACCGGATGCTACCATCACTTTCAAGACTATCGCCCAGCCCATTTTCCATAAGAATTTCGATATGGTGGCGGATTCGTTCAAGGAGTATCTCTCTCTCGGCTACATCTTATATATATGTAGTGACAGCATGAAGCAGACCGACCGCATCCGCGCCATCTTTGAGGATCGTGGTGACGAGATTTCTTTTACAGCTGTGGAGCGTACCTTGCATGAGGGGTTTGCTGATAATACATTGCATTTATGCATCTTCACTGACCACCAGTTGTTCGATCGCTTCCATAAATATAATCTGAAGAGTGACAAAGCCCGTAGCGGTAAAGTAGCTCTAAGCCTAAAGGAACTCAATCAGTTTACTCCGGGAGATTATGTAGTACATACTGACCACGGTGTAGGACGTTTCGCCGGATTGGTGCGTATCCCCAATGGCGACACCACTCAGGAAGTGATGAAGTTGGTCTATCAGAATGAAGATGTTGTGTTTGTATCCATCCATTCCCTGCATAAAGTTTCTAAATATAAGGGAAAAGAAGGTGAAGCACCGCGTCTGAACAAACTGGGTACAGGTGCCTGGGAGAAACTGAAAGACCGTACTAAATCAAAAATCAAGGATATTGCGCGCGATCTAATTAAACTCTATTCTCAGCGTCGCGAAGAAAAAGGCTTTCAATATAGTGTGGATAGTTTTCTGCAACGGGAGTTGGAGGCGTCTTTCATCTATGAAGACACTCCCGACCAAAGCAAAGCAACGGCTGATGTAAAAACAGATATGGAAAGTGCCCGTCCTATGGATCGTCTGGTATGTGGTGATGTAGGCTTCGGTAAAACGGAAATTGCTGTACGTGCTGCTTTCAAAGCTGTAGCAGATAATAAACAGGTTGCCGTACTAGTGCCTACTACCGTATTGGCTTATCAGCATTTCCAAACTTTCCGCGACCGCCTGAAAAATTTGCCCTGCCGTGTGGAGTATCTGAGTCGTGCCCGCAGTGCCGCCCAGGCAAAATCTGTAGTGAAAGGACTTGCAAATGGTGATGTGAATATCCTTATTGGCACTCATCGTATTCTTGGCAAAGACGTGAAGTTCAAGGATCTGGGACTGCTCATCATTGACGAAGAACAGAAGTTTGGTGTCAGCGTGAAAGAGAAACTGCGTCAACTGAAGGTGAACGTAGATACCCTGACCATGACTGCCACACCTATTCCCCGAACCCTGCAATTTTCACTACTTGGTGCGCGCGACCTTTCCGTAATACAAACCCCGCCGCCCAACCGTTATCCCATTCAGACGGAAGTGCATACCTTCAACGAGGAAATCATTACCGATGCCATTAATTTTGAGATGAGTCGCAACGGACAAGTCTTTTTCGTGAATAACCGTATCTCCAACCTCATTGAATTGAAGATGATGATAGAGCGTCATATACCTGATTGCCGTGTCGCTATCGGTCACGGGCAAATGGAGCCTGCTGAACTGGAAAAGATTATCTTCGACTTCGTGAACTATGATTATGATGTATTGCTTGCTACCACCATCATAGAGAGTGGTATTGATATTCCGAATGCTAATACTATCATCATCAATCAGGCACAGAACTTTGGCTTGAGTGATTTGCACCAGATGCGCGGTCGCGTGGGACGTAGCAACAAAAAAGCTTTCTGTTATTTGCTGGCTCCTCCTTTGTCTTCTCTCACTCCTGAGGCGAAGCGCCGTTTGCAGGCTATTGAAAATTTCTCCGATCTTGGCAGTGGCATTCATATTGCTATGCAAGACCTTGATATCCGTGGTGCGGGCAATATGCTCGGTGCGGAACAAAGTGGCTTCATTGCCGATCTTGGTTACGAAACCTATCAGAAGATACTTACCGAAGCTGTCCACGAACTGAAGACAGATGAGTTTGCAGAACTCTATGCCGAAGAGCTGAAAGGCGATGGTACTATCAGCGGTGAGCAGTTTGTAGACGAATGCCAGGTAGAAAGTGATTTGGAGCTATTGCTTCCCGCAACTTATGTGACAGGTAGTAGTGAGCGTATGCTTCTTTACCGGGAACTGGATGGTTTGGTGCTGGACAAAGATGTAGAAGCTTTCCGCACTCGTCTGGAGGACCGCTTCGGACCTGTTCCGCCGGAGACGGAAGAATTACTACGCATTGTACCTCTTCGTCGTCTGGCTGCCCGTGTGGGTATAGAGAAGGTCTTCCTGAAAGGCGGACGTATGTCGCTGTTCTTTGTCTCCAATCCGGATAGCCCATATTTTCAGAGTCAGGCATTCGGCAAAGTCATTGCTTATATGATGAAATATACGCGCCGTTGTGACTTGCGCGAACAGAATAATAGGCGCTCTATGCTGGTGAAAGATGTGCGGACTGTAGAGGAAGCGGTCTGTGTGCTGCAAGAGATTGTGGCGATACAGTTAGAAGAATGAAACTGTTTTCCGAAATAAGGTGATTGTATGTTTGGTTACTTATAATATTCTTTTTAACTTTGTGAAAACTAATTGTTTGATGTATGAGAACTCTTAATGAATATATTGAAATAATAAGGAAGTGTAGTGATATGCTACGTTCCTATTTCGGAGTTACTTCTTTGCGTATATTCGGTTCCGTTGCTCGTAATGAACAAAATGAAGATAGTGATATAGATGTCTGTGTAGATATGAAGCCTAATTTGTTTTTACATGTAGAATTGAAGAAGTTTCTGGAGGAACAATTCGGTTGTCCAGTAGATGTTGTCCGTATCCATAAAAATATGAATGAGTTTCTTAAACGTCAGATAGAAAAAGATGGAATCCTTGTCTCCTTATAAGAAAGAAATAGCTTTAGGTATCCTTAAACAGATAGAGGAGGCTATTGTACGTTTGCAAGCGAGGACTACAAACATACATTGTGTAGATGATTTTCTTTTGTCACCTGCCGGTATGGAGAAATTAGATGCAGCCTGCATGTTGCTCATAGCGATAGGGGAGAGCCTTAAAGGCTTTGATAAAGTAACAGAGAAAAGAGTATTAAGCACTTATCCACAAATACCTTGGAGTAATGTTATGGGAGTTCGGGACATTATTGCTCATCATTATTTTAATGTGGATGCGGAAGAAATCTTTGGCATTGTTCATAGCGAGTTATCCCCTCTTCTGGAAGCTATTCGCTGTTTCATTCAAAAGTTATCAAGTAACTATTAATATTTGTCGTTATTATCGTCCGAACTGTACCGCAAACCCTATATTAAGGAATGTGATGTTGTTCTTAAACCAGCTATGGTCTATCCCGTCATCATATCCGTCTGTGTTATACAGCCGGGCATCAGGGTTGGCAAACCAGTCTGCTGTGAGCATATCGAGCCGAAAGACTCCCGATACTTTCCTGATAATACGGAATTCGTATCCCGTACCAAATGATAACCCGCAATATCCTCTTTGAAAAAGATGCCCATACCGGTTTCCTTGTTGGTACGTTCGTTCCTGATAATTCATATAACCGATGCCGAACGACAGGAATGCACCTTGGTTCCCGTTACTCCATAGATGGCGAAAAGTGATTGTGGGACGTGCGTAGTGAAGATGCATCTTGTCAGGTAAATCTGCTATTCGCAAGTAATCATACTGAACTCCCAGTGCAAAGTTCGGAGTGAAATAGTAGCGTCCTTCCAACATTAAATCATATCCCGCGCGGTCACCATTCTTACTGAAGAAGTCGTTGCTGTTTCCTTCTACATGCGGCAGCGTTAGTCCGCCACCTACTGCTACGCTGAAAGTTTGCGGTAGATAATCTTGTGCTTGCAGAGATGTGCCTGCATAACTCAGAAATGCAGTAAACAGAATGGGTAATAGTCGCTTCATCATTGCTTTTGGGGGTATTTATCGTTTCACGTATAGTTTGTCAATCAGGTCCTGCCGTCCTATGCGGCGCAACTCATTGATGATGTTTTTCCGTTCTTCGGGCTTGTACCAGAAGAAGAACTGGCGTTGTGCCAGTTTTTCGCGAGGGGTTTTGGCACTGAATACGGGTTCCAGCGTATATGGGTGATAGCCGGTGTACCACGCTTCGGTAGCTACGGTCATGGGTGTAGGAGTAAAGTCCTGCACCTGTTCCAGATGGAAGTCCAGACGTTTGGTGATGACAGCAAGTTCGGCCATATCTTCTTCCTTACAGCCGGGATGGCTGGAAATGAAATAAGGGATGAGCTGTTGCCGCAACCCTTCTTCTTTATTAATGCGGTCGAATATCTTCTTGAACTCTTGGAACTGACTGAATGGAGGTTTACGCATGACATTCAACACACGGTCACTGGTGTGTTCCGGGGCAACCTTGAGGCGACCGCTGACGTGGCGGGCAATGAGTTCGCGGGTATACTCCTGCGTGCTTTTGTTGGTGGCAGGGTCTTTACTTTGATGCAATAACAAATCATATCTTACACCGCTTCCGATAAAACTCTTCTTGATGCCGGGCAGGGCATCGACTGCATGATAAATATCCAGCAACGGGCGATGGTCGGTATTCAGGTTCGGACATACTTTGGGATAGATACACGACGGACGTTTGCATTTTTTGCAGATAGCTTCATCGCGTCCCTTCATCCGGTACATATTGGCGGACGGGCCACCGAGGTCGCTTAGGTATCCTTTAAAATCAGGCAGTTCCATTACTTCCTTCACCTCCTTAAGGATACTCTCTTTACTGCGGCTTACAATAAACTTTCCCTGATGCGCCGAGATTGTACAGAATGCACACCCTCCGAAACATCCGCGATGGATATTTACAGAAAACTTAATCATATCGTATGCCGGAATACGCTTACCCTTGTATTTAGGATGAGGTAGCCGGGTATAGGGAAGGTCGAAAGAGTGGTCCAGTTCTTCTTCTGTCAGAGGAGGATAGGGCGGGTTGACGACAACCGTCATGTTATCTACTTCTTGTGTGATGCGGGAGGCGGCATATTTGTTACTTTCTTCTTCAATATGGCGGAAGTTGGCAGCCTGTTTCTTTTTGTCTTTCAAACATTCAGCATGAGAAAAAAGACGGATGTCTCCTTCTTCTGCCACGAAATCCACAGTTTTGCATAAGTAAGCAACTTGTGGAATGGCGGTTAGTGATAAGCGTTTAGTGATAAATCTCCTTGCCAATTCCACTACTGGTTTTTCTCCCATTCCGTAAATCAGCAAATCTGCGCCGCTTTCTACAAGAATACTTTTCATCAGCTTGTCCTGCCAGTAATCATAATGCGTCACCCGGCGCATACTTGCCTCAATACCTCCCAATACAACGGGAACGTCAGGATATAATTTCTTCAGGATTTGAGTATATACAATCGATGGATAATCCGGTCGCATGTCTGGGCGTGCATCCGGAGTATAGGCATCGTCACTGCGTAATCGCTTGTTGGCGGTATATTTATTTACCATTGAGTCCATACATCCGGGACTGATGCCAAAGAACAGACGTGGACGCCCTAACTTCTTGAAGTCACGTAAATCGTCCCGCCAGTTAGGTTGAGGTACAATTGCCACGCGCAGACCTTCCGCTTCGAGGATACGTCCGATGACGGCAGCCCCGAAAGAGGGGTGGTCTATGTATGCATCTCCACTGAATAAGATAACATCCAGTTCGTCCCATCCGCGTAATTCCACTTCTTTTTTGGTTGTGGGCAACCAATCAGTTAGTCGATGTTCTTTCATGCCGCAAAGATACGCATAAAATGATAAGATGTAAAAATGGAGAGAGATAAACAATGCCCGGGAAGAAAAGCCTTTTGAATTTAATGGGATAAGTGCTAATAAAAAGATATAAATAAATACTGGTGTTATTCGTATATTTTATACATTTGCGCACCAATGTCACGAATAAATATAAATCTATTTATATATTATGGAAATACCTCCGTATAAAGAATCAAGTTCAGAGGAGACGATACAACGTAAGCTTGATCAGTCAACTATGATTTTGCAGACTATCAATGCTTATTTTCTGCTGATTGATAAAGAATTTATTGTTCGCGATACCAATTATTATTCATTGAACAAACTTCCTGTTCCAGGGGATGGGACGGTGAAAAGAGTGGGTGACTTGCTACATTGCAGAAATGCTGCTGAGGCTGGGGAATGTGGTAAACACGAACAATGCAAACTTTGTGGCATTCGTGCGGCTATTGGAAAAGCTTTCCGCACTAAAAAAGACTTTAAAAAGCTGAATGCTTCAATGAATCTGCTGAGTGAAGATGAGAATAGAGTGATTCCTTGTGATGTTTCCGTATCGGGTACATATCTGGACATTCATGGAGAGGGGCACATGGTATTGACTGTTTATGATGTGACAGAATTGAGGAATGTTCAGAGATTACTGAATATTGAAAGAGAAAAATCTATATCTGCTGATAAACTGAAATCGGCTTTTATAGCCAATATAAGCCATGAAATACGTACTCCACTCAATGCGATTGTCGGTTTCTCGGGGCTAATAGCTACTGCTTCCAGTGAAGAGGAGAAGAAGATGTATATGGATATTATTTCAGAGAATAACGAGCGTTTGTTACGTCTGATAAATGATATTTTTGATCTTTCTCAAATAGAATCCGGGACTTTGAGTTTTGAATATTCGGAGTTTGATGCCAATGACCTGATAAGAGAATTGGAAGGGATTTTTACGGTGAAGTTGGCTGACAATCCTTCGATAAATTTAGTTTGTGAGGCTAATTTAGAGCCTATTATGATGTATTCTGAACGTCACCGCATCATTCAGGTAATGGCAAATCTGATCCATAATGCAATTAAGTTCACTAAATCGGGTGAAATACGTTTTGGTTGCCGTATGGAAGGGATGGAAGAGGCTTTTTTCTATGTATCTGACACAGGGATTGGAATTCCTAAGGAAGAACAGGACAAGATCTTTTCCCATTTCAAAAAGTTAGATAGGGAAGTGCCTGGAACGGGGCTTGGTCTGACGCTTTCACAATCCATCATCCGGAACCTGGGAGGAAGGGCAGGTTTGGAGTCTGAGGTAAATAAAGGTTCTAAGTTTTGGTTTATATTGCCTTTGATTGTGAAACAAGAGGCGGTTGAATAAAAATCAATATAACGATGAATCCCGCTGTCGGTTTGTGAGAACCTGCAGCGGGATTTGTTTTTTCCCTTTACCTCCCCGGCTTTTGGGCGTGGAGGTGTGTTTATTGTTTAGGCTTCCTTGTAAATTGCAACGTCATCCTTTCTCCGTCATATATTTCGCGGAAACCAATTTGTTTCTCGGCCAGATACTCTTTCAAGTCATTGAAAGCGGTGGCATCATCCATGATTATTTCCAGTTTCTCACCCGGTGCAGCTTCACACATGGCTTTCACGGCGGGGATGAGCGGGCTGTAATGTTTTTGACCACATGTGTCGATTGTTTTCATTCCATTATTCCTCTTCTATGGGTTCTTGCTTTGAAAACCATTCCAGATAAAGCTTGATGAGTTGCTGTAATCCGAAGGCTTTCATGTTGTTGTGGTATATCACGTCAATGCAGAGGTCGAGTAAATCTTTGCTGTCTTCCTCTTGTGATGCGATGAGGGAGCGGATGTTCAGTCTCAATTTATCCAATACAGATTCATCTACAATACCATTGCTGTCAATAAGATGACGGAAAAGCCCGTATTTCTCAATGGTTGCCAGATTTTCTTCGGAGATCTCTAAACTGCGGGTACCGCTGGGGTTTGCTTGTATAGTGTACATAGTCTGTAATGTTTTTAAAGGTTTATACTCTGAGAGCAAAGATAAGCGTTATTTTTAATTAGGCGTATTGTTTTCTACTTTTTTGCTTGAAAGAATTGCAGTATGGAGGCCATGATGGCATTGCGGTCTGTTTCCTGTTCGATGCTTTCCAAAGGAAAACCCATAACGAAGGTGCGGTAATTGCCTTGGAAGGCGATGGCTGCACTCTGGTTACCGGGAGTATAAGTAAGTACCGGGAAAGCTGTGCCTGTCGGGAGGATACATTCCGGTGCGGTTACGGGGTAAGCTTGTTCGTTGGGCAGACGGGGGATGATAAATGTACGTCCCAAACCATTGATGTTTCCGGATTGGGTATTGTTCATGGACTGCCCGTAGGCGTATTTCAGGATGTTTTGCGTAAACTCCCGGTCACCTTGCGAATTGTTCATGTCACTACCGATGTAGGAACCACTCACAAGGAGGTTGCCGCCGGATTGGCAGTAGGCCGTCAATGCACGTTGCATGGGCGAGGAGAAAGTCTTGTAATACATATTACTGGCAGGATTACTTTGCCGGTCCTCCTTTTCGAGCCCGAGGATGTAATCTACAATATCGTAAACTTCCAATGGGACACTTCCGTTTTCTACAGCTTCGTCACTGCACGAAACGAAACTATAATCACCTGCTGCCTGTATTGCTTTTCCATGTATGAATGGATAGTCGAAAGTGTTTCCGGCAATCCTGATTCCTTCCCATTCATTGCTACTGCGCCCTAACTCTTTTCCCGTCTGTTTACGTGAAAATTCGGTTTGAGCACCGCAAAGTGAAATGTCATATAAATAAGGTACACCCGGATCTTTGGCTAAATCGAATCCGGCTGCCGTGGGAGTATCAATGACCGCCGGCCCACTGATACGATCGAAGCCATTGATAATCAGTATCCGTCCTTTCTCCTTTTCAGTCTTATAAGCAGCGAGGACTTCAGACGGGAAGCTCTCTCCGCCACGGTTGGCAGCGGTGACTTTAAAAGAATAGACGATGCCCGGTTCTATCTTTGCAATATAAGAAGGACTACTAACGCGTACTCCGTTATCAAAACCGCCACGTCCGATACGGGTATAAACGATGTACTCACGTGGTTTGGCTGTCGGCTCCAATAAGTCTTCTTCACCTTTCCAGGAAAGTTCCAGTGTATTCTTCTTATTGCCGAAGCGAATAGCGAAGTTGCTTACAGGGAGAGGTTGCACTACATAATCCTTGCCATGCTGGTTGCAAAGATATTGAAGGATGGCTTTATAAATGGAGCGTCCCACAGTAAACTTGAAGTTGGGGTCGTGCCCGAGACGCATGTCGGCAAAGTTCTGGTGTGATAGTAATTCTACGATGGTAGAAGGCACTGCCGGAAGGCGGGTTTCGCTGTAGTTGCGATTCCACATACTGCGGCGCGTCCAGTCTATGGCATAGTTGGAACGGATATCACGTTGAAGTTGCGTGAGCAGGATGTCGGATAGGTCGCGTGAAGCATACCGGTCGGTGCCACCGGCAAGCACTCCATCATTGAAGTTGGTGGTGTAGATGCCGAGCGTGCCGATAATCTTGTCTTCTTTGCTGGCACCTGCATCGCTGTGCAATGCCATTGCCATTTCAAAAGGTACTCCCAAACCTTGCTCCTTGGGGTTGAAAATGGAACCACCCGACAGGTAATTAATCATTTTGGAACGAGAGTTTATGTCATCGGACATGTCATCTTTCCCCTCACGTCCGCCATACACGGGGTAGGGCATACCTGCCCATTGGGCAAAGTAGCGGGAACCTTCCAGATACCGGGGTAGTCCACTGGTTTCTCCGCCTCGTGCAATGTTTCCCATTCCGCCGCCAAAACGTACGGCATCTGCACAAACCACACCTTTCTGTTTGCTCTCATTGCTGAGTACCACCATACCATAGTCATTCTTGCCTTTATCAAAAGAGAATGTTCCGAGGTACACCCAGGTACCGCCACCTATCTGTTGGTTTACTTTGAATTCGGTGGCTCCTCCATTATGGAAAACGATGTACTTGGCGTCACTCACGCTGTTGGGCAATGTCTGATAGGAAACGTATACGGCATATTCGCCTGTTTCAGGAATATCGGGTATCCATTCGGCAAAAGCTTTATTCTTTTTCTTCTCAGTGCTGGCAAAACGTGCGCTTCCGCTGGTAAACGGATTTTCTCCGTCCTGATACACTTGTTTCCGTTGTGCAAAACCGGGAAGTTCTGTTTGCTTCCAGTTGGCTTTGCGGCTTTTTACATCCAGATACAGGGAGTTTTGCGGAGTATCATTGTCCACGATAACTTCATGCCTTTGAGTGTCCCGTTCACGGGGAGTGAATACGCAGGCACCAGCATTTTCCAACATTGGGATGACGTAAGGGAGAATAAATGACTGGGTAAACTGATCTTCCGTTGTACAGAATAGGCGCGGGCGTTGCCATCCCCATTCTCCGGTCTTATTGATGAAGTATTTTCCGTGGCTTTGCCACAAGGCAATATGCTTGCCTTCCAGTCCGCGGTTAATTTCATAAGGACGGGAAGTGCGTGTCACCCACGGATTGCCCTTATATTCCAGTCCGCCGTATAGCCGTGATTTATCCTTTTTCCCTTTTCTGTAAAGGTTGGGAACCAAATCTTCAATAGCCTGCCCACTTGTTATGACTGTTATATCATAATAATTCACGGGGCCCGGCAATATCTGTTTCAGATACCGGTAAATAGCATCCACTGTTTCCGGACGGAAAGGCTGGTAAGAGAATTTATCGTCAGCATAGATGGCTAACTTCTTTTTCTGATAGTTGATACGAAAACTATCCAGTCGGCAAGTGCCGATATTGACTGTTGTGGTGGTATACTCCCGGAAAAATGCTGCAAGGCGTTCCTGTACATTCATCTCGATATCCTGTGCCTTCAGCTTTCCATTGAAAGTCAGGATGAAGCAACAGATAACTAATACTATATTCTTCTTCATAACGAAAGCCTTTTGTGAACTCTGTGTTCTCTGTGGTGAAAACTACCCGTAAAAGTACGTAAAAAAAGAGTGGGAAACCTTAGCTCCCCACTCATCTTTATTTCTATTTAGCAAACATTTACAGCGGAATATATTCCACAAATGCTTCCATTGCTTCATAAGATGCCAGACCGAGGCTGTCATACAATGCAGCAGTACCACGGTTGCGGTCTTCACTGCGTTGCCAGAACAGACGCTCGTCATTGCCCAGGAACGGAGCACTTTCCATCTGAGACTGGTGTTTCAGGATGGAGTTGCGTTTTGCACGCAGTTCTTCCGGACTGATGGGCACTGCCATTTCAATGTTTTCAATTTCCCATTCAGCCCACGCACCACGATACATCCATATACGGCAATCCTTCAACCATTTGGCACCTTCTTCTTTTTCCAGGTCGATGGCTGCGAATACTGCATCTGTGCAGACGCGGTGTGTGCCGTGCGGGTCGGCAAGGTCACCGGCTACGAATATCTGGTGAGGTTTCACTTCACGCAACAGGTTACGTACGATTTCCACGTCAGCTTCTGTCAAAGGGCCTTTCTGAATACGGCCTGTTTCGTAGAACGGCAGGTCGAGGAAGTGGCAATGATCCAGTGGAATATTATTATATGTACAAGCGGTACGTGCTTCACCACGGCGTATCAAACCTTTGATGGTCAGGATATCACGCGTATCAATGTCACCGTCTTTTTTCTCTTTCAGGAATTTGCGGATTTCTGTGTATTTATCAATGACTACCTTGTCTTCGCTGTTATTGAAGATTTGATTGAAACCATTGATGAAGTGCAGGAAGCGGATTACTTCTTCATCGCCTACGGCAATGTTACCGGAAGTTTCGTAAGCCACATGTACGTCATGTTTCTGCTCTACCAATCGGCGGATAGTGCCACCCATGGAGATTACGTCATCATCCGGATGCGGAGAAAATACAACCACACGTTTCGGATACGGTTTCGCACGTTCGGGGCGATACGTATCGTCTGCATTTGGTTTACCGCCCGGCCAGCCGGTAATGGTATGTTGCAGGTCATTGAAAATCTTGATGTTCACATTGTATGCAGAACCAAACAAGGCCAGCAATTCGCTCAATCCGTTTTCGTTGTAATCCTTGTTAGTCAACTTCAGAATTGGTTTGCCTGTCAGTTGGCACAGCCATACGATGGCACTGCGAATCAGTTTATCGTTCCATTCGCAGGAAGTCACCAACCAGGGGCGTTGGATACGTGTCAGATTGCCTGCAGCAGAGAGGTCGATAACGACATGGGCATTGTTGTGAGTTTGCAGGTAAGAAGCCGGGATAGTGTCGGTTACCGGACCTTCCACACATTCTTTTACCATTTTGGCTTTATCCTCACCCCAAGCCATCAGATAAATTTTCTTGGCGCTCAATATGGTAGAAACACCCATGGTTATGGAGCTGATAGGAGTGCTTTCAATGCTACCGAACATCTTGGATGCCTCATTGCGTGAGTCGCTGTCTAATAAAATCAGACGGGTAGTAGAGTTCATACGGGAACCCGGTTCGTTGAAACCAATGTTACCGACACGTCCGATACCCAGCAGTACAGCATCCAGACCGCCAAAGCTTTCTATGCGTTGTTCGTACAGGCGGCAATATTCAAAGATGGTATCTTTGTGAATGGTGCCGTCCGGGCTGAAAATGTTCTGTTTGTCAATATCAACATGATCCAGGAACATCTCTTTCAGAGCATTCAGGTTGCTGTTGATGGCATCCGACGTAAGTGGATAATATTCGTAAAGGTTGAATATGATGACATTACGGAAACTCAGACCTTCTTCCTTGTGCATACGGATGAGGGCTGAATATACGTTGCGGGGAGAGTTGCCACCGGGCAATGCCAATACGCAGAAACGTCCGGCTTTCTGTTTGTCGCGGATGAGCTGCGCAATATCGCAGGCAATATGGTTGGCACCTTCCTCTGCCGATTCATAAATGTCGGTTGGGATTTTTTCAAGTCGGGTCAGTACTGACCTTTCAAATGCATTCTCAGGTCTGTAATACCTGGGGGAGACTCTGTTGAGAGTGATTTGAGAACTAAGATTGGTTTTCATAACTTATTTAGTATTAATAAATTGATTAAAGCTTGTCGCTTCTAAGATTTAACAAATATACGAAAAACAATGTTCACTTATATAAGCGACGGGGTTGTTTTTCGGAACAAGGTGTTTTTTGCCGCACTGTTTCAGGGTACAAATGTAGGCACTTTTTAGCAACAAAGCACTCACTCTTTTTAGGTATTTTCTTTAAAAAGCCTAAAATTTACTCTGATGTAAGGTTTCTGCTTTAGTATTGGGGCGATTGCTAAGCTTGTTGCTAATTTAAATCTGATAAGAAAGGAATAAAGTTACGAGCTACGGGTTACAAGCTACAAGTAGCTGCGCTATGTTCCGAAAGGCACTTGTAGCCTGTAGCTCGTAACTGATTCAAATCCACTACAGGAGTGAATTAAGCATTATACTATGTGTTTTACTGCCATAACTCCGTCAACTTACTACCTTTGTTTTTTATGATGCCTACCAAGGCCGTACGAGTAGTACAACTCGTACAGCTCCAGTTGTACAACTCATGCTGCTCCAGTTGTACAACTCGTACAGTCTTGGTAGGGACTTCAGAAAAGAAGAGTAGTAAGGTTACAGCAACGTAGTAGTACACCAGATAAATACATCTTATAATGAACTCTGATTAAATAGTATGGTTTACTTAATTTATTCCACAAAGAAAGTCGTAGAAACCGTATTCCCTGCAGCGTCTACAGCAGTCAGTGAATGCTTCCCAGATTTAGGTTGCAGGGATATTTTATGAAAGTCCTGCGTTTGAGTCAGATAACTATTGTCGAGATGCCAATAAATGGTAGTACCAGGATTACTGTGTGCCAGTTCGACGGTGATGAAACCTTTGCTTCCATCCATCTGCCGGGGCAGTACGATGCGGGCATTTATCGGTGGATAGATGAACTGCATTTGCTGGAGGGCGTCTTCTCCACATCCCGGCTTGAAGGGGGGAAGGGGTTTGTATTCCGGATGATGCTGTTTATAATACCATTCCCATACGGGCGGCAGGGTGAACCATGATTTCTGGATGGTAGGTTCCGTATTGGCACAATTCTCATAGATGCGCTGGGTTTCGTCAGCCGACAAGGTGATGGAATGATGATAAGGGCAGGCTTCTGTTTTGAGTCCGGCAGAAAGAATAGGCAGGGTGTCTGTTTCTTCACAGAACCTATTTTTCAGATGTCCTGATTTCCGGCATATTTCAGCTTTGACAAAGATACCTTCGGGGCGTTTGAACCATCGTGAAGCAGGAAGCATATTGAATATGTCGAACAGAACCGGACCTGCTGTCCGTGCTCCTACAAGTCCGGGTTTTCCTTCTCCCGTTGCGTTTCCCACCCATACGCCTACCGCATATCCGGGGGTAACTCCGACGGCCCAGGCATCGCGGAAACCATAACTCGTTCCGGTTTTCCAGGCAATGGGGTGCATGGAGGGGATGGATTTCCAGTCTATTTCTTCGGGGCGGTTGACTTCGGTCAGGGCGTCAAAGGTTTGCCATACGGCACCGGGTTGAAAAATATTACTTCCAGTACTCTCTTTTTCCTGAGAAGAAACCAGCAACAAGTTACATTTCCCTTGTGGAAGTTGCAGTAAACTTCGTCCCATATTGGCGTATGCACTCGTCACGTCCCAAAGTGTAGCTTCTGCACCGCCCAGAATAAGCGATAATCCGTAATGGGAGGCAGGACGGTTAATTGTCTTAAATCCTGCTTGCCGCAGGAAACTATGGAATTTGGGAACCCCATATCTTTGCAACATCGTAACAGCCGGAATATTCAGCGACCGTGCAAGTGCCTCCGAAGCCGGAACGGCACCCTCAAACTGCAAATTGAAGTTCTGGGGAGTGAACCCGTTGATGTTAACGGGTATATCGGGCAATAACATATCCGGCAGCAAACTGCCTTCTTGCAACATTGCATAATATAGGAATGGTTTCAGAATACTTCCCGTACTTCTGGGAGCTTGTATGACATCTACCTGATTCCCTGCCTGTTTGCGTTCAAAATTGACATTTCCGCAATAGGCTACTACTTGATTGGTACGGATGTCAATCACAAGGATGGCCAGATTGCGTATATCGCTCCGGTTGAATTCGTTGCTCCATCGTTCGGCCAGACTTTCAATCTGGGTCTGAATCCCTCTGTCGATAGTTGATACGGAATACTTTCCGTTGTAATTCTTATAGAAACGACTGACGAGATGCGGAGCTACTTGTGGCAACGGATGCGGTTCCTCGGGGAGTGGTTCGCTGACGGCTAACTCATAAGCTGATTCGTCTATCACTTCTTTCTTATATAATTGTTTCAGGAGTCTGTTACGTTTTTCAAGTAATGCCTGGCGTGCCTTTGAAAGATGAATCATAGAAGGTGCATTGGGAAGCACAGCCAGCATGGCAGCTTCTGCCCACGACAAATCTTCCGCGGAATGTCCGAAGTATCTCCATGCAGCGGCATCCAGCCCTACAACATTTCCGCCGAACGGAGCATGTGAGACGTACATAGACAGTATTTCCTCTTTCGAAGCGCGGAATTCGAGGCGGGTAGCCAAAATCATTTCAATGAATTTCTCCCCGAAGGTGCGTGATTCATTTCTTGCCAGCCGGATGGTCTGCATCGTGAGGGTGCTTCCTCCGCTGACGACGCGTTTGTTTTTCAGATTTTGCCAGGCGGCTCTTCCGGTAGCGAATGGATTGATACCCCAATGGTGATAGAAATGCCTGTCTTCAAACATAATCAGGCATTGCTTTATCTTTTCCGGTGTAGTGCTTCGGGGCGGGAAACGCCATTGACCGTCGGAGGCAATGCGTGCACCCAATAATTCTCCGTTACGGTCGGCAACGACAGTAGAGTAGGGGACATGGAATAATTCTCTGGGAAGACATAATATGTAGGCTATCACCAGAACTGTAATAATGCTGAGTATTACTTTTCTGGTGATAGACAAGTGTTTGAAGAAATTGATAATCCGAGCTTCCATGAAACTACTTTAACGGCTTACCGTTGTCCTTCCCGCCTTTGTCCGTGCCTGTGCCGAAGCGTCATACATCGCTTCGCATTGGATAGCAGGCAGAATAAAATTACCGGCATACGTGGCTTGCAGCCTTACGGTAAATTTTTTCAGTTCGCTGCGTTGCAGGTCAAAGTATGTCAGTACCCGGTCGTCGCGAATATCCTGATAGGTATAATTGCGGGTCGGAGTACTTTCCGGGGTTATGAATCGTTCATTGTAAATCTCCCAACCTGACGGAATGATATGCGTTAATGCCAGGTTACTGTAACCGGTAGTCCCGCTGATATTACCTACGGTGATGACAGCCATAAAGTCCGTACCTTGTTTAATGTCATCTATAGATATAGTAGCTCCGTTCATATCCGTATATTTCACGTCCAGACGGAGATTATTGGAAATTGCAGGCAGCGTATCGTTGACTAACTGGGTATGCGTAATGAAATCCACATTCAACGCTCCCTTGCCTTGATTCTTCACTATTATATTTCCTGACGCCGGAGTGGTAGCCAGTTCCTTTCCAAATACAGCCTTAGCCGACTTCACGGCAGGTTGTTGCTTTCCGTTCCAGTTCCAGGTGAAATCAAGAGTGCCTGAGAGTTTTTCCGCCAGACGTCCCATTGCCATCAGTGAGAAAGCTGTGGACTGTGTACTGAACCAATTCTCATCTGCCAGATTCTGTGAAACCTTCTTGGCTTGTTGCAGGGCGGCCTGGTCTTTGTGCAGCAAGAGCAGGGTTTCCAATATCATCGCCTCGTCACGGTCATACGAACCATAGATGAAGTTTTGTGAAGAGTAGGGTTTCACGGTTGTTTCCGCATTGAATATCAATTCCTCTGCCGGCTTTGTTTTGCCTGTCAGGGCATATGCTGCCGCCAGTCTCCATTTGGCTTGTAACGACAGGTTGGCCTGTTCCTTCATTCTATTCATGGCTCCTTGTTCCGGAGCACCTGCCAATGCTAATGTATATAGTCTGTATGCCTGTTGCAATCCTGATTGCCAGTACGTCCAACTGTCATTCTGTTCCGGCATCCGCCAGTTTTGGGCGGCGGCACGCTGGAAACGCTTCCACTTATTCAGTACATTCGGATGAACGGCATAACCTTTCTCTTGTGCCAGTACGAGGAACATACCTGTATAAGAGGTTATCCACTCGTCGGCCACTGCATTTCCCGGCCAGTAGACAAAACCGCCGTTGGGGAGTTGCCGGGAGTAAATCTGCCGGATGCCTTCCTGTATATTGGTCTTTATTTTTTCGGCTTCTTCACTGTCTATGGCCTTAAACTGGTTGACAAACAGCAACGGCAATACTTTCGACGTCAGTTGCTCCGTGCAATGGTGCTGATAGTTGTATAGGAAGTCAAACCGTCGGCTGATGTCCACCGAAGGTATGCGCGAAACTTCCAACAACAGGCGGCTGCTTGCCGGAGATGCGTTATTCAAACTATACGGAATTGTTACGCTTTCTCCGCCTTGCACCCATTTGCTGGTGCGCAGAGTGACTGCCGGATTCGGATTCCGTATTTCTATTTCAATCGTTTCTTTAGTCTGTTTTCCGTCACCAGTGGCAGTCAGGTGGATAATTGCTTTTCCGGTTTGGCTACCTGTCTTTATTTTAAAGAAGGTAAGCTGGTCGCCCGGTTGCGCAAAAGTGATGGACTGTTGCTTATTGCTAACAACTTGCACACCGCCGCCGGTTGCCTGAATAGATACCATTACATTCTTCACTTCTTTTTCCATTGCAAAGACATTCACCGGAACCGTGATTTCCTCCTGTGTGCTCAGTACACGGGGAAGTGTAGACAACAGCATTAGCGGTGTCCGTACAAACGATGTCTTTTCAACCTTTCCGTAAGCCCCATCCTGTCCGGCAACTACCATTGTGCGGATAGAACCCACATACATGGGCAGTTTTAGCGTATGCGTTTTCTGTTTCCCTTTATCCAGATAGAACGGACCGATGAATTTGACTACCGGTTTGAAACGGTTTGCTTTTGCATCGGCGGGTTTCAATGTTTCGTCGCCACCTGTGCTGAACAGTGAACTGTAACGTCCTGCCGAGGCCCCGAGCACATCGTCATACATATCCCAGGTGCGGACACCCAGTGCTTCACGGGCATAGAAATCATTCCACGGGTCGGGTGTCTTGAAGTTTGTCAGGTCTAGCAATCCGTCATCTACGATAGCCAGTGTATAGGTCATCGGCTTGCCGCTTTTTTCACTGACTGTTACGTTGAAGTCTGTTTCCGGACGCAACACTTCCGGCATCTTAATCTGAGGTTGCAGTATGGTTTGCTTATTGGTCACCAATACCGGAACAACACCGTACATACGTATCGGCAAATCGTTCACCGTTTGTGCATGAGGCTGCAACAGGCTGATGTGCAGGTAAACATTCGGAGCCATTTCCGGGGTTACTTTGAAAGTATATTTGGTATCTTCGTTGCTGGAAACTTCGATCCATTCGCGTTGCAATACAGTTGAACCGTTTTCCAGGGAAACGAGCGCGCGTCCTCCTGCGGCGGCAGGGATGATGGCGGTTGCCGTTTCGCCGATCTCGTAAGATTCCTTATCCAGTGAGAATGCCAGCATTTTGATGCCGCTGGGGTCGGTCTTGCTTGAACGACCGCGCCAGTCGGGCCAGTCTATATAAACGGTTCCGCCGGTGGCGTGCCCACTCTCTTTATCTTTTACATACACCAGATAGCGTCCCCAATCCGGATAGTTAACCCGGAATTTGAAAGTCGCTTTTCCGCCTATGGTCTGTATGTTTCCACTGGCCACGGGAGTGATGGAACTGCTGTTTATGTATGTGCCGAATGATTCTTCCCGGTTCTCCCACCACCAACTCCAGGAGACGCGGTAGATTCTGTATTCCAGATTGGAACGGTTCACCAATTGACCTTCCGCATTCACTGTGACAATGTCAAATACGTGGTCTTGATCCGTTTCTATGTATTTTCCTTTCGGTTGGTTCAGGTTAATACCTACATAAGAAGAGAAGGGGGAGAACGGAATAGTCTGGCTGTATATGCTGGCATCTCCTCCCGGTTCGAATACACGGCTTGTTAAAGTTGCATTCAACATACCCGGAGCATGGGTGGCAGCCGGTAGTTTCAGAGTGAAAGCAGTTTTTCCTTCTGCATCCAGTGTACCATCGAATACATCATTTTTCACGGTGGTAAATTCTGTTGCCGGGTTATTGAAGATGTATTGGCTGTAATTCTTGAATTGTGTGTTTACCTTCGACAGGGACATCTCTACTTTGGCCTTCAGTCTGGATGCCGTGGCTCCCGTCAACCATGTGGAAGAAAGTACTACCGGCATTTCTTTCACTGATGCCTGAATGACTTTATCGGGTAGTTTCAGATTAATCTTCAGTCGGTTCGGTTTAACGGTTTCTATGCGGAGGCTCTTATGGAAAGCTGTTCCACCTACTTTGACATAGGCATTCCATAGCCCGGTCGGGTCTTCTGCCCGTGTCGGGATATCGAAAGTATAGAAGCCGTTCATACTTTGCGTAGAAATTATTTTTGTATAGAACTGGCCTCTCGGATTATAAAGTTCCAGTGCTACGGGATGTTTATCCGGAATTCTCTTTTCCCGGTCTTCCAGGATAAAGGCTACATGAAGCGTATCTCCCGGTCTCCATACTCCTCTTTCTCCATATACAAAGCCCTTCAAGCCTTTCTGGATATCTTTTCCGCCTACGTCAAACCGGCTGACGGATTGTTCTTCTCCATCTGCCACGCGGACGTATGCTTTCTGTTTATCCACTTCGGCTACCAGGATGAAAGGTATGCCTTGGGGAGTGATTTCCACAAAACCTTCATTGTTGGTTTCGCCTGTTCCGATGGCTTGCAGTTGGAAGTTATAAGCGGTCACTTTCGCTTTTTCCATCGGGCGGGTGTCCAGAATGTTGCTTACGGCAATCCAGAGTTTATTCAGAGAGTTCCGTTTTACAATCATTCCTATATTTGAAGCAAAAACATTGCAGGATGCTGCTCGGTCGGAATCCATATAGTAGGAGGGGTGACAAGGGTTGTTGCGTTGCCTCCAGTCATACTGGCGCCAGTCCATTTTAACTCCGCCATTATAATAGAAGTAAGCTTCAGGAGTATCCCATTCAGCCTCATTCTCTTCAGAAAGAGTGCTTCCGCTGACCTTTGTCAGCCCTTCGGGAGCTGTATTGTTGGCAAAACTCATTTCCTGATTCTCTGTTCCACTACAAGGATATGCCGAATATTCCTGTCGGAAAGAGAGAATGACGCGGTAGATAGCTCCCGGTTCCTGCCGGATAAGTCCGGCAAGGTCTATTGAATAATCTTCCCATCGGTGCACATCTTTCGTGCTGTCTTTGCTCAGCCAGAGCGTGTTCTGATAAACCAACCGTCCGGAACGGCGCAGTTCGCTGGCGGACGAAAGGGTATTTGTCTGCATAAACATCAGCACATTGTTCTCAAAAATGCGGATGACACTCAAATCCACTGCATAAAGATTGACTGCCCGGAACGGGATAATCAGGCTTTTGGAGTCGGGCAGGATGGCGGCTGAAGTAGACATTTCTACTTGCGGTTTCAGATTCAGTTCGCTGAACGAAATAGAGTGGGAGGTACCGAGTGGTTTATCTTTACTGTTTTTTACTCCTTCGTTTATCTTTAATGTCAGTTTAGCCAGTTGATTAGCTTCAAAGTAAATATATACTTTGTTGTCTTCTACCTGGAAGATGGAAGTAGATACTTCGGGGATTTCAATCAATCCTTTTAAATCCTGTGTAGTGGACACCGGGTCGGAGAATACGATTTCTATTCCGTTTTCCGGTTCTTCGATACGGTTGGCAGAAAGAAAACGAAAACTGTTCTTTGAAGGAATCAGTACGCTTTCAGTCAATTTTCGGTCGATGCCTGCAGGACTGCCATCTGCTCTTATTTCCAGTTCATAATCTTCTTCTTCACGGAGAATGCCGATAACCTCGAACTGATAGCGTGTCGGATTATCCGTCGGGATGATGTTTACCGGGTAGGTCTGTCCTTTTTCGCTCCCGGCAGTCAGCATCTTTTCTACCGCTTCTTTCTTTGCGGCGTCACTGAAACGTATTTCCCCCTTGACACCCACCTGCTCGGAGTGATTGTTTATGTCGGCTGTTGTCAGTGGTTCGATGTTGAGCGAGAAATTGGGTTCCTGCACGCGGAAAGAGAACTTAAATTCTTTCAGACGGCTGTCTACTTCTATAAATCTGCCCAGTTGGAAGGTACCTTCATAAAATTGCCCCGGTTTCAGGATACCCGCTTCGGGAACAAATTCAATCGTATTGTTGCTGATCCAATATGCTTTACCTTTCAGGGAAGGAGAGAAACTGAACGGACTTTCTTTCAGTTCATTATTCAAATCTACCATAGGCTGGTCTTGCGTCAGCTCTATGCGGATGTTCGAAGTTTGCGAGATAACTCCTCCGGTATATGCGTTCACGTAAGGAGCGTATTCGGCGGAAGGAACAATATCTTTCTTGCTGCTTGTGCAGGAAGAAAGGACAACAATACTCAGTAACAGAAAGAATAACGGATTGGCTATACAGCATTCAGCTTTCATTCGTCCCATGAACTTTAATTATTAATTATTAATTTGGAAACATTCCGCATCTTTCCATGCGGGAAACTTCTGCCTGAATTCTCTCAGCGCAGAGAGATCAAGAGGAGCGGTGGCGGTACCTTCTTCGTTGTCGGGTACACTGGCGAGGAGTTCGCCTTTGGGGGAGTAAATCACACTACCACCACTATGAGACATTTGATGGTTATCCGTGCCGACACGGTTCACGCCACATACGTAGCAAATGTTTTCGAGTGCGCGGGCTTGTAGTAGCACGTCCCATACCCGGCGGCGGGGCACAGGCCAGTTGGCAACGTATATCAGAAGGTCATATTCATTGTTCACATTACGGCTCCAGACCGGAAAGCGCAGGTCGTAGCAGACAAGCAAAAGAATATTCCAGCCCCGGTAAGAAATGATGGGCCGTCGGTTTCCTGCAGTGAAGTGTTCCGTTTCCTTTCCCATACGGAAAAGGTGGCGTTTATCGTAGTAATAAGCTTCTCCTTCGGGAGTAAGGAAAAAGGCACGATTGTAGTAGGGATGGTTTTCTGTAGAAGTTGCATCTTCGTTGCAGGCAATGTAACTGCCTGCGATAGCAAATTGGAACTCTGTCGCCCATTGGTGCAGGGTAGTGATAGTGTCTCCGGTCACAGGCTCAGCCAATTGCCGGCTGTTCATGCTGAATCCGGTAGAGAAGGTTTCGGGTAAGACAACAATCTCCGCTTCTCCGCGAAGCATTTCCAGCTTCTTGCGGAGTAGGCGGAGATTTTCTTGTTTATCTTCCCAAACAATATCTGTTTGTAATAGAGTTACACGCATAATATTTAGCTAAGAAGTAAATGATTATTCGCTTTGTATGTTCAGCTCTTAGTCCGAACCGTATCCGGTCCGTGTCTGCTCCGTACCAACTCCGTAGTATCTCCGTATCTATAGAGTACGGAGCTGGTACGGAGATACTACGGAGCAGATACGGAGTTGGTACGGAGCTGGTATGGATAAACTACGGGGAAGATATGGAGTCGATACCTTTATATATTCCCCAAAGCAAAGTTTTCCGGATTCTTTCCTTGGAAATCTTTATAATAGAGCTTTACCTCACGCATATCCTTTTCGATATCTCCTGACGGCATTATTGCCTTTGTAGCAGAAATCGTCTTGGTTCTATAATCAATTCCTATCATCACAATAGGAACCTGCGCTTTTGAAGCAATGAAATAAAATCCTTTCTTCCAATTGGGATTAGCCTTGCGGGTTCCCTCCGGCGTAATCGCAAGTTGAAACTTCTTACTTCTTGCAAACCTTTCTGCCATTTGGTCTACCAATGATGTTTTGCGTCCCCGGTCCACCGGTATACCGCCCACCGCTTTGAATATCAGTCCCAGTGGAAAGAAGAACCATTCTTTCTTCATCATGAAACTGGTTTTCCGTCCGATGGCACCATAAAATAGTTTGCCGATGAATAAATCCCAATTTGATGTATGAGGTGCTGCGGTTATCACGCATTTATCGTAATCCGGCACCGTCACGTTTGTCTTCCATCCCAAAATGCGATAGTAGATAAAGCCGTATATTGCTTTTTTCATTCCGGATACTTACTTCAGTTTACCGATACCGTCAATAATTGCGTCCACTTGCTTGTTAAAGTCTTCGCGGAATTTCTTGTAGAAACCTTTTACATTTCCCGGTTCAGTATGGCTGATGCGGCTAATGAATTCATCTTGCATTTCCAGAATTTCCCCCATCAGTTTATCAGCTTTTGCCCTATCGGTTCCGGGTACGTATAAGCTGTTTACCAAACACTCCATGAACAGTTCACCTGCGATATAGTTGACGTTTTTCTTAAGTTCTCTTCTACTTGCCATAATCTTTACTTTTTTAATGAATAAATTGATATTTCTCCGGTAAAGATAAGTACTTTCCACGGTATAAACCAACATTTCATATTTTTTTTGATGTGCGCATCCTTTCATAATTCAGAAAAAAACACGAAATTTGCGACGCTTTTGAACGAAACTTTACTAACACCTTTAAATAATTAGATAAAATGACAAAAAGTGCATTGCAAATTGCAAGGGCTGCTTATCAGCCCAAACTTCCGAAAGCGTTGAAGGGTGCCGTTAAGGCGGTGGCTGGCGCAGCTACTCAATCTGTGGCCGATCAGGAGGCTATCCAGAAATTGTTCCCTAACACCTACGGAATGCCTTTGATTAAGTTTGAGGCTACTGACGAAGTGGTTAACTTCCCTGCTATGAATGTGGGCGTTATTCTTTCAGGTGGTCAGGCTCCTGGCGGTCACAATGTGATTTCCGGTATTTTCGACGGTATCAAGAATCTGAATAAGGACAGCAAACTCTATGGTTTCATCCTTGGCCCCGGTGGTTTGGTAGACCATAACTATATGGAACTGACTGCTGATATTATTGACGAATACCGCAACACGGGTGGTTTCGATATCATCGGTTCAGGCCGTACGAAGTTGGAAAAAGAAGACCAGTTTGAGAAAGGTCTGGAAATCCTGAAACAACTTGATATCAAAGCATTGGTTATTATCGGTGGTGATGACTCTAATACAAATGCTTGTGTATTGGCTGAATACTATGCTGCTAAGAAATGCGGCGTACAGGTAATCGGTTGTCCGAAGACTATCGACGGTGACTTGAAAAACGAGATGATTGAAACTTCTTTCGGTTTCGACACAGCTTGCAAGGTTTACTCTGAAGTTATCGGTAACATCCAACGTGATTGTAACTCGGCCCGTAAATACTGGCACTTTATCAAACTGATGGGACGTTCTGCTTCTCACATCGCATTGGAATGTGCTTTGCAGGTACAACCTAATGTATGTATCGTATCAGAAGAAGTTGAAGCAAACGATATGTCTCTGGACGATGTAGTAACTTATATCGCTCAGGTAGTAGCTAACCGCGCTGCACAAGGTAACAACTTCGGTACGGTGCTTATCCCCGAAGGCTTGATCGAATTTATCCCTGCTATGAAGCGTCTGATTGCTGAGTTGAACGACTTCCTTGCTGCAAATGCAGAAGAATTCTCTCAAATCAAGAAGTCACACCAGCGTGATTATATCATCCGTAAACTTTCTCCGGAAAATGCAGCTATCTATGCCAGCTTGCCCGAAGGAGTTGCACGTCAGTTGACACTAGACCGCGACCCGCACGGAAACGTACAGGTCTCTTTGATTGAAACAGAGAAACTGTTGTCCGAAATGGTAGCTACCAAGCTTGCTGCATGGAAAGAAGAAGGTAAGTTCGTAGGTAAATTCGCTTCCCAGCACCACTTCTTCGGTTATGAAGGACGTTGTGCTGCTCCGTCTAATTACGATGCTGACTATTGCTACTCACTGGGTTATACGGCAGCTTCTTTGATTGCTAACGGTAAGACCGGTTACATGTCTTCTGTACGCAATACTACTGCTCCGGCTGACCAATGGATTGCAGGTGGTGTGCCCATCACAATGATGATGAACATGGAACGCCGCCATGGCGAAATGAAACCGGTTATCCAGAAAGCTCTGGTGAAACTGGATGGTGCTCCGTTCAAGGCATTTGCCGCTCAGCGCGATCAGTGGGCCATCACTACGGACTATGTATATCCGGGACCTATCCAGTACTTCGGACCTACAGAAGTTTGTGACCAGCCGACGAAGACTTTGCAGTTAGAACAAGCAAAATAAATCTTCTAAATGAAAAGAGAAGGGCGGGCTTGGTTCCGCCCTTTCTTTTCCTATTATTGTCATTTATGGCAGACAAGAAACCTCGTACAACTACAACCCGCAGGAAATCTGCTTCTCGCCCAACTGCACCCGTTGCACGTCGGGGTAAGAAGAAAAGTAAAGAGCGCATCATGCCTGCATGGCTACGCACTATACTTGCTGTTTGCATTATTGCTGTTTTTTCCGCAGGTTTCTATTGGTTCTTCATTCGTCCGTATGCTTATCGCTGGAAACCCTGTGCGGGTCAGAAAGGATACGGTGTCTGCATGCCCTGCGACTATGAAGTGCATGGCATTGACATTTCTCATTATCAGGGAAGCATAGACTGGGTGCAACTAACTTCCAACAAAGCATCCAAATTCCCCATTCATTTTGTCTTTATGAAAGCTACCGAAGGTGGCGACCATGGTGACGATACTTTTCCGTTCAACTTTGACCAAGCACGCCGTTACGGCTTTATTCGTGGTGCTTACCATTTCTTTTCTCCCAAAACTGATCCCAACAAACAGGCTGATTTCTTTATCCGTACCGTTCAGCTTACTACCGGAGATTTACCACCCGTGCTTGATGTGGAAACCATTGGCAAAAGTACCCCCCATGATTTAAAAATTGCCGTCAAGACTTGGCTCGACCGTGTAGAGGCGCATTATGGCGTAAAGCCCATCCTTTATACTTCTTATAAATTTAAGAGCCGCTTTCTCAACGATTCTGTATTCAATACGTATCCATATTGGATTGCACATTATTATGTGGACTCTGTGAAATACGAAGGTTCGTGGCATTTCTGGCAGCATACGGATGTAGGGAATGTTCCCGGCATCAAGGAGGAGGTGGACTTAAATGTGTTCAATGGCACATTAGAAGATTTGCGGGCGCTCACTCTGCAAAAGTGAGACTTTTCCCTATTGTCCGCCATATATTTTTTGCAATAATTGTGCCCCAAGTATAGGCCTGTAATGCCCCTTCTCATAATAGTTATGGATATCATTCGTATATTCATTGACACCACTGAAATCAAATACATGCTTTTCTCCGAAGATGTTTTTCAGTATTTCTATATCTGCCGGATTGATGTTGATTTGATTATAGTTAGGACTGATTATCACTTTTACCGAAGTCTTATGTAGCCGACAAATACATTCTATTTTTTGTAATAATGCGGTTTGCGCTTCCCAAAGTACTTGCGCATCTTCCCGATATTTTCCGTTTCTGTAATTGCTGTCGCTTGTTTTCTGGAATTCCTTCTTATGAGTTTTCCAATACTGTTCTCCTTCATCCTGAATCATTTTCTCTCTGGGATTTATGGCATCATTCGTTACCGGGTCCTTGATGGCATCATAAGGATTTATCACTCCTTTCATATAAGGGCGATATTGATGAAACATCTTATAATCGAGATAAGGAAACAGAAAACCGGGAAAGAAAAAAGCCTGGCAGAATTTCTCCTGGAAGCTGAAATTACTCATTCCCGATACGGCAGGTGGAAGCACGTAGTTATAACTGTTTTGAATCTGGTCTTTACTCAGTGATTCCTTATCCAGAATCAGAAGCAGATTCTTTATTTCCGCACCATTTTCATCTAAAGCTTGTAACTTCCGGCAGATGGCTGCCAGACTTTCATCGTTTCCGAACAGGCGGACTGCTCTGCCGCCATCCAGATATTTTTCCCACTCATGACACTGATAAGCCATCGTACAGGAGTTTCCCATTATAAAAGAATCAAAAGTAATGGAATCCCGATTATTCATGTACATTTGCCAACCGGCGTATCCTTCATTCAGTAACACAGGAGACTTATCGTAACGTTCATAACGTTTCAGGACCATGAAAGGGTCGTTCAGGAAGTACACCGCCAATAAGGCGATGAATGGTATCAGGAGTATGAATAATTTCATAGCGAAGTGCAGGGCTGCACTCTGCTCGCTGTTTTTTTTCATTGTTCTGTCTTTTGTTGATGGTTAGAATTGTAAATAGATAAAGCTGTCAGAATTGAACTGCCCCAAGGTGAAGAACAGGATGGCCAACAGATAGTAGATGCCCCATCTGACGAGCATTGACTGCTTTTCCAAAGCCTTTAATACATCCCATTTGGACATGAAGTACTCGTAGACTAAAATCAGAACGAGGGCGCTACCTGCTACGATGCAGTTGTGGTCCGGCATTCCGATGTTCATTTCTCTCCAACTGATATGGGTGCTGAACGAAATATTTTTGATGTAATAAAGTGCATCGGAAACAGATTCCAACCGGAAGAAAATCAGGGCAAGAGCAAAAAGAAGGTAGGTGCGGATAATGGATAAAGTGCTGAACAAAGGAGAACCCAGCCAATTTTTAATCTTGTTACGGAAAGTGGTTGTTTTCATCTCATAGAAAATGATAAGTCCCTGTATTAGTCCGTAAATGATGAAATTCCATCCTGCGCCATGCCAGGCTCCTAATCCTGCAAATGTCAGGCATAAGCTTAGAAATACGCCCCATTGCCCCCAACTGCGCATCCCGGAGGATAAGGGAAGATACAGATAATCCCTCACCCAGAAAGAAAGGGACATATGCCATCTTCTCCAGAATTCGGCGGTGGTTTGTGCTATGAACGGGCGGTTGAAGTTAGGGCTGAGCTTAAATCCTAACATACAAGCCCCTCCGAGTGCAATGTCGGTGTAACCGGAGAAGTCGCCGTATAGTTCTATAGGATATAAAAGGCATGCCATCAGTAATTGGATACCGGATGCTGCGTGTATGGAATTGAAAACACCATCCACGTATGGGGAGATATAGTCGGCAAGTATAAGCTTCTTTACTAAACCCACTACAATCAGTTTCATGCCGTAGACGATGGATGAGTAGTCTGTCGGTTTACCTGCTTTCAATTGGGGAAGCAGGTCGCTTGCCCGCTCTATGGGACCTGAGAGGAACTTCATGAAGAAAAGCATGTATATCATGAAGTCGATAATGTTCTCCTCCGGTGCTTCTTCTTTCCAGTAAACTTCTGTCAGATATGAAATGGCCTGGAAGGTATAAAAAGAGATGCCCAAAGGAAATAATAAATGCAAGCCGGGCAAGTGGTTGGCATATCGGAATGTCAGCCAACTCACTACAAGAAAGCATAGGCCTGAGACATAGACTTTCTTTGCATCCTGCTCGCGTTGCGCCCGCCTCACCCATTTGCCAAGAAAGAAGGTTGTCAGTGAAATAAGAAGTGCTATCATCAGAAAGGCTATGTGGTAGAAGCCTATGAAAATGCAGCTCGACAACAGTAATATAATTTTCTTGTATTGGGGTGGGATTGTGTAGTATAAGAGGAACGTACACACAAACAGTGTGACAAAATTCAAGGATATGAATGACATTTTCTATTTTGTTTTGGTTAAAATAGCGCTACAAATGTCTCCTACATTCTTGAAACGTACGATGTCTCTGAAAGTGAAATGCACATTGAACTCTTTTTCTATTCTGCTTATTAGGAGCATATTAGTCAATGAATTCCATCCTTCTACATCCTGGGCTGTGGTTTCACTCATGAGAGCGATGTTGTTTCTCTTTAAAATCTCCTGAAAAATCAGGCTCAGGTGGTCTAAAATAGTCTGCGTATCCATGTTAGTTTAGTTTATATTAATTCTAGTATTCTTTTACGATCAGTTTTGCTGCTGGTATTCAGTGGGAAGTGTTCCATACAGTGAATGTACTTGGGAATCATATAGAAAGGCAACCGGCTGTTCATGTGCTCTTCTATCTGCTGTTTGTCGAGATGAACTTTTTCAATGACCAGATGCAGTTCGCATTGATTGTTTTCTCCATATTTGGGGAGGACGACAGCTTTACATTCATTGTTGAAGTAATTCTTCACCACATGTTCTATCTCACTGAGTTCGATACGGAATCCTTGCAGCTTTATCTGGGAGTCTTTTCGTCCGCAATAAGTAATATCACCGTCCGCATCTATCTGGCAGAGGTCTCCGGTTTTGTAGTAGGTTTTCCCATCCGGTCCTTCGGTGAAACATTCCTGTGTCTTTTCCTGGGAATTCCAATAGCCGTTCATTACTTGCATGCCGCTGATCCAGAGTTCTCCGGTTTCTCCTGTAGAAACGGAAGTGGCATTACTGTCCATAATCAGCACGTCCATTCCGGCGAAGGGTTTTCCGATGGCAATCATACCGTTGTGGTGTTTGCATAGAGTGGTTGGTATTGGGTAAGCTGTGCAATAGATGGTACCTTCTGTAGGACCATAAAGGTTTACAAAGGAGGCATTGGGGGCACAGGCCCTGAAAGCTGACAATAATTCCACATCGGATGCTTCGGCGGTCACTACCAGGTATTTTAAATCGGGAAGTTGAATTTCCGGGAAATAGGGGAGTAGCAATTGGAGGAGGGAAGGGGCTACTGCGGCAAATGTGAGATTGTATTTTTCCAAGGTTTCAATGACATTGATATACTTCACACCTTCCGGTGAAACAGTATATACACATGCGCCTATGGTCAGTGGGTATAAGAAAGATACGATAGAAACATCGAAGGTGAGTTCGAACATTTGCAGCATCCGGTCATTCTCATCCAATTGCCAGCCCAGTTGATTGTATGCAGCATAAAAGGCATTCAGGTTTTGGTGGGAGATGGGGACTCCTTTAGGCTCTCCCGTGCTGCCGGAAGTGAAGATGATGTAGGCATTTTCACTTTTATCCGTATGAGTGGCAGACGCTGACGGGATGGTCTCTTGTAGGTCTGAAGTGCATATGAAGTCTACGTTCTGGGTATCTAAATTCAATACGCGAATATCTTTGGTATATAGGACTAAATGGATGTTGGCTAACTCTGCTATCTTTTTATTTCTATGTTTAGGATAGGCTGGGTGTAAGATTACATAAGTCTTTCCACTGATTAATACTGCCAGTATGGAGGCATATGTTTCTAACTTATTTTCTGCTACAATACCGATAGTTTTTTCTTCTCTTTCGTTGATTAAAGTAGATATTCTATATGCGGTTTCAGATAGTTCCCGATAGGTATAGGCGATATCATTAATCACAAATGCAGGATTCTCTGCATACTTCCTGAAAGCGTCCATGATATCATCGATCATGTTTTTTTGATGTTTTCCCATTCTGCCTGTAAGTTGATAGTTTATAGTAAATGTCTAATTTCGTTCTCTGTGTAGTAAAGACAGGGGGGATCTGTTTTCTCCCTATGGGTAAAACGTTAAAGAGTGTTAGTTGCTATCTGATATGAATGACGATGTGTTTTTTTCGGCGCGCAGCATCTACCGGAGAAGTCCGGCTGATGCTGCGCAGGATGAATAGTTTTATAGTTTGAATTTTACTGCTGCCCAACGGTTTTTTTCTTGGTGATGGACAAAGTGTAGTCCGTTGCGTTCGGCTTCTGCCTGAATCAGAGGAATGTCATCTACATAGAATCCACTCATGTAGAGTTCCGAACCCGGATGCATGCAGCGTACATATTGTTTCATATCATTCAGCAGAATATTTCGGTTGATATTGGCAATAATCACATCGAACGGACCTTTACTTTCCAGAGAAGAAGCGTCTCCCTGGAATACGGAAATATTATCCACATGATTCAACTCGATATTTTCCAGAGAGTTGCGTACGCACCACTCGTCAATGTCGATGGCGGTACAGGGAGCTGCACCACGTATACGGGCAAGGATGGCAAGGATGGAAGTACCGCAACCCATATCAAGCAGGGACTTGCCTTTCAATTCGCTGTCTAGCAATTCGGCTATAATGAGGCTGGTAGTTTCGTGATGTCCTGTGCCAAAAGCCATTTGCGGATTGATTACGATATCATATTCCGACTTGGGAACATCATGGTGGAAGGTACTGTGAATAACGCAACGGTCGCCAATAATGATTGGTTGGAAGAAGTTCTTTTCCCACTCCTCATTCCAGTCTTTATCTTCAGCTTCCACAAAAGTATACTCAATCTTTGTGTCCGGCAGAGGAAATTCTTCGATTGTTGTTTTGACGACTGTTTCGTCATACAAATCTTTCTGTATGTAAGCGGCGATGCCATCTTCCTGTTCTACAAAACTCTCAAAACCTGCATCACACAGAACTGCGGCAAGCACATCATTCACAGTCTCAGTGCAGGGAGAGGTGCGGAAGGTAAATTCTAAATATTTCATTGGAATACAATTTATTGTTAAATACAAAGAGCTTTTCTATATGGCGAACCTGTTTCTTTGTATATTTGTTTATCATGTGCAAAGATAATGCAAATCGAATGCAGAACTTTCATGCTTGCATGAAAAAGTTATGCTGAGGTGCAGCTTAATCTTAATTTAGAGATAAAGTATTTAGGGAAATCCCTATAATCATTTGGGGAAATTCTCCTCCATACGGTAAATCCCATCGCTATCTTTGTGACGTGATAGAATGGATTATTGTAAAACCTATAAACCACACCCATATGAAAAAGATTGTTTTTTTATCGCTTTTTGCCTTGTGCCTCCCCTGGATGGTTTCGGCGCAGAGCATAGATGACGACCTTTACTACATCCCTTCTAAGGATAAGAAGGAAAAGAAGCAAGAGAAGAAAACAACGACTCGTGCTGAAGAAATTGTAGTAAAGTCGAATGCACCGACTACGGTTTATACGTCGTCGGGGAACACTACTGTTGTAGTACAGGATCGTAAAGGAAATACACGCGATGTGGACGAATATAACCGTCGTTATGATTCGCGTGAGAATGACTTTGCCATGGAAGACGATACCTTATATATTAAAGAAAAGGCAGTGCCCGATCCGGATGGTGAATGGGTGAATGGCTTCGAAGGCTCGGAAGATGATTATGAATATGCAATGCGTATTGTACGTTTCCGTAACCCGCGTTATGCTGTGAGCATCAGTAGCCCGTACTATTGGGATGTTATGTATGGCCTGAATTCTTGGGATTGGAATGTATACTCCGACGGATTGTATGCTTATGCATTCCCTACTTTCTCTAACCGTTTGTGGTGGGATTGGCGCTATAATTCCTACGGATGGGGCGGCTATCCTTATTATGGTTGGGGTGGTTACTCTCCTTATTATAGCTACGGTGGCTGGGGAATTGGCTGGGGCGGCTTCTATGGCGGCTGGAATTGGGGATGGGGACACCATCACCATCATCACTATCCCGGCGGTGGCTGGTATCCCGGTGGCGGTGGGCACTGGGGAGGTGGTCATTGGAATAGTGGCAGCGTATATACGAATAGGCGCCATGATGGGACTCGTTATACCAGTGGAAATCGTGTCTCTACTGCGCAAGGAACTACACGTCGAGGTTCTGTAACGAATGGTGGACAAACCGTACGTCGTTCTTCGGATGGGACTACCGTAAGACGTAGTACCGGTACTTCTGGTAGTACAACTCGCAGGGTGGTAGGCACCCGAACCGGAAGTGAACGTCCGGGAATGAATACCCGACGAGATGCTGCTTCTTCACGGAGATCGACTTATACTCGTCCCAGCAGTACGCGTAATAATTCATATAATAGTAGTAATGTGGAAAGTGTTCGTAATAGTGGAGGAACTTCTACCCGTTCTTCTTCTGTAGGAACTACACGTCGTAGTAGCACTTCTACATCGACTTATAATAGAGGTAGTTCGACTAATCCTACCAGAAGCTACTCTAATGATAATAGCAGACGTTCTAACAACAATAGTAGTACTACTCGTTCTTATAACAATAGTCGTTCTTCTTCAAGTAGTAGTTACTCTTCCGGTAGTAGCTCACGTTCAAGCAGCTATTCATCCGGTAGTAGTGGTGGAGGTTCTTCCAGTCGCTCAAGTGGTGGCGGTGGTGGAGGTTCCAGTAGAAGAAGATAACTATATGGAGTGTTTACCATAAAAAGAAATTAGTATGAAAAAGAAATCAACGATGATAGCTTTAGCTGTGCTCGTGGCAACAAGTGTGAGTGCACAGACTGTATATGATGCAGCAAATATAATAAGTAAAGATTTGAACGGAACCGCCCGCTTTGTGGGCATGGGTGGTGCAATGGGAGCTTTGGGTGGTGATATTTCTACTATTGGAACAAATCCTGCCGGAATTGGTATCTATCGCAGTAATGATGCAATGGTTTCATTCGGCTTTTCCAGTATGGGAGTCGAAAGTAAGCTCGGAAGCAATACATTCAATAGTGATAAGAACCGTTGGAATTTTGATAATGCTGGTTTTGTGTTCTCTACGAAACTTGGGAATGTAACAACCTTGCGTTATGTCAACTTTGGATTTAACTATCATAAAGCGAAATCATTCAATCGGACAATGACGATGGGAGGGCAATATGGTCTGTCGCAGACAGACTTGATGGCAAGCCAGGCAAATCAAATGTACGGTGCGGGAATGGATCTTCAACAGTTGACAGAAAAAAATATTCTTCCGTATGATCAAGATAGAGTTGGTTGGTTAGGTGCTTTAGGATGGGATGCTCGTTTGTTTGATAGAGATGACGATCCTAATAATCCTTATCTCAGTTTGGGGATTAGCCCTTATGCTACTTATAAATCTGTAGAAAGAGGTGGAGTGGATCAATATGATTTTAATATTGCTTTTAATTTTAATGATCGCTTTTATTTTGGTGTTACCATTGGAGCATACGATGTAAATTATCGTAAGTCTTATTTCTATGGAGAAGATATGGGAAAGGGCGATGATTATAGTCTTAGCAGTGAGAATCGTATCAATGGTGCGGGTTGGGATGCTAAATTCGGTTTTATTCTTCGTCCTATGGAAGACTCTCCTTTGCGTCTTGGATTAGCTATCCATACGCCAACCTTTTATAAGCTGACTTATACTACCAGAGCAGCCATACAATCGAATATTTGGTATGTGAATAATGAAACAGGTGAAGAGTTTCAGGAACATCTCTCCTATAGTACTTATTATGAACTGAATGATAAGGATATGAAGAGCGAGTTTGAATTACGTACTCCATGGACATATAATTTAAGTATAGGTTATACAGTGGGAAGTAATTTGGCTTTAGGTGCCGAATATGAGTACCAGGATTATTCGAAAATGGCTTTCTATTATCCGGAAGGTGATAAAATGGAGTATGAGAGTGAAGAAGCAAAAATTAATAATAAAGGAGTGAACACTTTCCGTATTGGTGCTGAATATAAGGTAATCCCGGAATTTGCTCTTCGTTTGGGCTATAACTATAGCTCTGCTGCATTTAAGAATGATGCGGTTAAGACACTTCCTTATAATTCATTGAATGTAGATACTGACTTTGCAAATACGAAGTCTCTGAGTAATTATACATTGGGTATCGGCTATAGAGGTTCTTCATTCTATGTTGATCTGGCTTATAAATTCTCTGCTCAGAAAGCTGATTTCTATCCATTTGCTTTGCCGGGTAATAATGGTAATTATGATGTGCCGGCAGTAACGAAAGTCACAAACTCCCGTAGCCAAGTGCTATTTACTTTAGGTATGCGTTTCTAAAAGAACAACAATATAAGCAAATAACCTTTCATTGCAAATACCTTGTGTATTAAACCAAAATCCCCGAAGACTGCTTTGCAGAACTTCGGGGATTTTACTGTTTTATAAAGTCTTGAAAATAACACTTTTACAAGGAGTTAATACCTTGTCAACAAACTCTTAACTCTTTGTTGACAAACTCTTAACTTCTTGTTGGCAGGCTCTTAATAGGCTATCTTATCTTCTTTCTTAGTCCATGCTTCAAAAGCCTTGATGGCTTCGTTGTGCAGCAATATTTCCGATGGTAGTTTGCGGTCAGCAGGATTTAAGGCAATCTCATCATAAATGAAGGAGTCGTCGAAACCTATATTTTTAGCATCAGTCTTGTTGTTTCCATAATACATCTTGTCCAGTCGAGCCCAATAGATAGCGCCGAGGCACATGGGACACGGTTCACAGGAAGTATAGATTTCGCATCCACTGAGGTCGAAAGTTCCCAGCTTGGCAGCCGCCGCACGAATGGTGCTAACTTCGGCATGTGCTGTTGGGTCGCACGAAGCTGTAACACGGTTTGTTCCGGTGGCTATGATTTTACCATTTCTGGCAATGACGGCACCAAACGGACCGCCACCGTTAGCGACATTCTCCGTGGAGAGTTCAATCGCTTTTCTCATTAATTCTTCTTTGGTCATAATAAAATGATTGGTTTTAGTAATAAGGCAAAGATAAGAAATCTTTTTGCTTTATCAGCTAAAACCAATTGATATTGCCAGTGCTGTGTAACTCTTACCAGTATAAACCTATACCTATAGAAGCCGGATAGAGTTCAGGACCTTTATTTTTTTCAAACAGAGAAGTGAGTGCGAAGCGAGCATTGAATCCCAGGCAACCGTAACCTGCCTGTAACAACAGATTCAATCCAAGCGGATGGGTATTTAACTTATCACTTAATGTATGTTTTTTATTATCATATTTGGCTCTGGACTTAACTCCCACACGCCATTCCACTTCCGGACCGGCTGCAAGAAAGACACGGCGGCTACCAAATCTGGTTTGCCATTCAAGGCTGACGGGTAGACGGAAAGCCCAGTAGCGCAACCAGCTTTTCTGATATTCAGTATCTCCTTCAGCCGGGCGACAAACGGTGATGCCATCCAGCTTTTCGAAGCCATAATTATCATCCAGTTTATGGACGATGCGGGCGAAACCAAGGGTGGTAGTCAGTCCCCAGTGATTGTTAGGAGTGATGGCAACACCGGTATTGAACAGGTTGATACCCCATTCCCAGGACTTGGAACCCAGTTGTGGGACTTCAGCAGAATATTGGAACTTGCTTCCTGCCAATTTATCAAAGCCAAAGTAAAAGGCAGGATAATGCGGATCGAAGCGATAGTTGCCCTTTTTCTTTTTCATGAAAGGTACGGATACAGTAGTAGTCCGTTCGATACTGCGGCCGTCCAGATATACACCTTCAAACACTTGGGTATTCTCTATGGTATCGTTTTCAGCTTTGGCTTCGTACATCTTTACTTTGATTTTGCCGTCACGCTCCTTGATGACAACTTTACGGCCATTGAGGTAAAGAGTGGTGTCTTGCGGGATGCTTTCTTGTGCCATGACTGTCATGGAAGTCATAAGCAGAAATAAAAAGAATATTCGTTTCATAAGTTTTATAATTTGTGATTTATAATTTTTGGAGTTAGTCTTTGCTGAATATCAGTGTGACAAGGTCGTCACTATCTATTTCGCCTTCGATATAGATAAGAGTAGCTTCACCTTTCTTCCCGAGCCGGAACAGTATGAAACGATTAGTCTTATTCTGTAATGGAGGCAACTGGTAGTAACCTGATTGTATTTGTCCGTCAGTCACTACCTCCTTTATCTTCTTGGCATGTTCGCGGTCAGCCTCCAGGCAACGGTAAATTTCGGGTAATGCTTTTTCTGCTTTCGCCAGTTTTAGGCTCTGATAGTGGGTGATGTCCCAGTTCTTGGATAGCATTTTGGACAGTTCCACGTAGGTAGCCCCTTTCTGGTTGCCGTATTTTTGAAATACGGAAGCTATTTGTAGCTCTTTTTGGGCGTACATGCCGGTGCTGAACACTAACAGCAGGCAACATAGCAGGGTACGAATGAACTTTTTCATAATCATATCTATTAATTTTTTTTATTATTCAAACATCAGGTCAAGTACTTCATCTTCTGTGGTCCGCATATCACGGAAAGCAGCAAGAGCTTGTTCACGTACCAGATTGTCGTCGGTATATTGCTTGCCATCAATGATGACATAATTCTCTGGAGTAACGTGAAGGTATTGCTTGGTGCCGGCAATACCGATAAGCAATAATATTCCGGCTGCCACTCCGCTCATCATATAGATGAAGCGGCGGCGATGGGAGGGAAGCTTAGCTGTAGGGACACTCTTTTCTTGGAATGCTTTTACCTCTTGTTCCAGACAGATGAACAAGGGACGATATACTTGAAGGTGTTCGGGCACATTTTCCCGGTTGAAGAAACGGCGCAGTTCACGTTCTTCCTCGCACGAGGTCTGTCCCTCAAAATAGCGTTCTATTAATTCTTCTATCTTCATGCTTGGTTCCTCCTTATTCTTTCTTGTATGGTTTGCAGGTAAATTTCCCTCACTTTCTTCCGTGCCCTCGACAAATTGCTTCGGATAGCTTCCGGGTTGCAGCCTGTGATGTTGGCAATCTCTTCCGTTTCGTATTCTTCGATGTCCTTCATCCTCATGATGGTGCGCTGCAAGGCAGGCAGTGAATCGATAATTTCACGCATCAGGCGGATTTCATCCTTTATTTCAAGCAGCCGTTCCGGTGTCCCTCCGGGAGTGGCATCCTGCACATGTTCCAGTGGTACGTTGGTAGTATGCCTGGTGCGCCACATGTCCATGCAGAGATTATGCGTCATGGTCATGGCGAATGCTTCAATACTGCGGTACTGTTCCAGTTCAAGCCTTTTATTCCATAGCTTGAGCAAGACTTCCTGCACTGCATCTTCTGCATCGTCCGGACTCTCGGTCAACTTCCGCGCATAATTCAATAACTTATCGCGGAGAGGAAGAACGGATATTTTAAATTGTTTAAGTTCCATTTACATTGATAAGACGAATGAACTTGGCAAACGTGACATCAAATATAAAAAAAAGAATAATTTGTGAGATTGGTTATTTTTTTGTTTGCGTAAAATCTCTTTTTGTGATTTCTTTTATGGAGGGAAGATGTGTTTGTGTTCAGAATGAATTAGGGTGAAATTGTATTTATATAAGAAGAGGTTGTTTTTTTAACAACCTCTTCTCCGATTCATTAATCTTTCATATTGAACTTACTTTCCTGAAGATTCAGGTGGCTCGGTCCGTCACTGCCACAATCTATAATAATCTTGTGGAGAACTACAGCCGGAACTAGCGGACGAATAGTCAGGATATGGTCACCGGCTTTAAGGTCGGCATCAATGAATGATACTTTTGATTCAATGATGCGGGCGGCGGCAGCCGGATACATTTTACTATAATTGTGGGTCCAGTTCAAATCTTTATTGTAATTAATAATCTGTTCTTTGCCTCCATTAATGCTGATGGCATAGCTATGACCGCCCTGCACAAAAGGTAATGTACTGTCCAGGATCAGACGGAGGCGAACATCTTTTAAATCACTCTTCAATTTGAATTTGTATGAAACAGAGGCACCCTCAATAGATTTATTATAGGGCATGAGGGACAGGCCGGAGAGTGTGCGTCCGAGATCGGGAATAACTGTCCACTTCGTTTCTTTGCCTTGCTTACAATAGGCAAGGCGTTCGGCTTCCATTACTACTACACCGTTATTCTCTTCGTATTCATATCCTCCTGTTCTACTTTTGGAGATGTCAACACGTTTCACTTCAGGCATAATGTTTCCACCCTTCGGTTCATCCCAACTGGTATAGCCTATATGCGTCTGATCCATCATATGGTTCCATTTACCATTGGCAATATGATGATTATAATCATGGCAAAGTTCTGCATCACGTTTGAAGCAATATTCAGCGCGATCGGCCCAATGATTGGCACGTACATCTCCACATTGAGCCAACTTACGGTTCATGGCTACGGCATAATATAATTCGTAAAGATTAGCCATTGCTTGAATCGGAAACAGAATCAATTCTCTATAAGCATCTTTCTGCTCTTGAAGCAATGACGAGAACTGTCGGTAAGCATGGGCTTCCAATGCCAGAAATTCATCGGTAACGGCTTTAAATTCTCCATTCTCGAGGTTATAGGTCTTACTATCCAACATCTCAGCCGTAATTCTCGATGTATATTTGCAATAGAGATTTAATATACGGGCGGCCTCATCAGCTTGTGCTTCACCAAATTGTTGCTCACAAAAATCACGGGTATAATCCATCAAATTGTCGGCAGTATAGGATGTAGGATTCCAAGCCATACGCAAAAAGAAATCTGTGGGGAACTCATTCGGTTTTAAATCACCGACATTCAATATCCACATTTTATCTACACCATACTGATAGGTTAGAATAAGTTGCTCCCACATGTGCTGGATTTGTGTCATGTTCAACCATTGATAAGCGCGTGGTGCTCCGTGCAGGTCGACATGATAATACATACCATATCCTCCGGGATGCCGTTTGGCATTCAAGTCCGGCAGGCGGCGAACGTCGCCCCAGTTGTCATCGCATAGCAGAATCATCACATCATCAGGTATTTTCATTCCTTTGTCATAATACTCCAATACTTCGCTATAGAGTGCCCATAACTGGGGAGTTTCAGAAGCAGGCTTACCTGTCACATTGGCTATAATCTTGCGCTGTTCTTTCACAATGCTTTCTAATAATCGAGTGTCTGTATCAGATCCCATCGGAGCATCGCCGTCACCACGCATAGCAATAGTTACTACTTCTTCTTTTCCTTTCATCCGTTCGATGCCTTCGCGAAAGAAACGGTCTACCCCTTGTTTATTGGTTTGATAATTCCAGTCTCCATAAGCCTTTCGATTGCGGGCATATTCTTGATGGTTGCGTGCCATCGGTTCGTGGTGGGAGGTGCCGATAATGATTCCCATCTCATCAGCCAGAGGACTGTTCATCGGATCATCGGCATAAAATGCTGCACTCCACATGGCGGGCCACAGGAAGTTGGCTTTCAACCGTAGTAGCAGTTCATACAAGTGCACATACATTTTGCTGTTGAATCCACCGAATTTTTCGGTAGACCATCTACCCATGCAAGGCCATTCGTCATTGATGAAGATGCCACGATATTTCACTTTGGGTTCACCATCGGTGTAAATACCTTCCTTGATATAGATAGCATCTTGATGTTGCACAGGAACATCTGCCCACCAATACCAAGGTGAGATGCCCATTTGCTTCGATAGTTCGTAGATACCATAGATTGTTCCGCGCTTGTCACTTCCGGCAATCAGCAATACGTCACCCTCGATGCCTTTCAATGGTGAATGGAGCGTAGTAATGATATACTTTTCGTTTTTGCCTTTGAGCAGATTCGCATCAAGCTTTTTGGCTTTTATCAATTGTTTTATGATCGGACTGCTATCTATCGAGCCTATGATAATCTTAACATTGTCTGCAGTGCTGTTTGCCTTTTCGGGTTTTACGCCACAGACCTTTTCAAAGTCTGTTTGCAGGTTATCTATAGCCGTGAGTACCCCTTTATGTTCATCCTCACCACTGCAAAGAATGGTGAATGAATGCTCCTCCGGAGAGAGGAGCGGGAAACCGTTACTTGTTTTGGTAAAAGACACAAACTGTTCGGCAGCACTTGGTGAAAGTACCGTGACTGTTAATAAAAGGAGAATATAAAAGATACGCTTCATATGTTTGTCTAATATCTATTCATGTAGTTATAAAGTCAATCGGATAGAAGTTATGCTGTTGCCGGACAACAAGACATATACCCCATTACCATTTTCTAAAGATTCGACTTTGACAGTTTCCATGTTTTTGTTTTCGTTGGTTTCAACAGCAGTTGCATTTTTTACTCCTGTCAACGGTATTTCAATACACTGGGTAGCCCCTGTCAAATTCAGTAATACTACTGTTATTTCGTCGTTTGTTTCATTGATGTAGGCTGTGGCGCATATTCCTGTATTATCTGTAGCGGCCTTGATACGTGTGGTACTTGTAGCATACTGTGCATAGTGTGCCATGATGTAGCCATTCTTTGTAATTTCACCTTCACCCACCGGACAACGTTCGTCGCTATCACCCATCAATCCATAGAAACGTTTCAGATACCAATATACGTATGCGCTGCAATAGCCTTCCATACACATGTGAATTTCTTTGCCGAGATTATTGAGGCAGTATTGCCACTTTTGGAATTCCCATGCTGATGGATCATCCGATTTTTCTCCATCGTTGAAGAGATGTTCTGTCATCCACCATGTCTTTCCCTGAATGCGGGGATAGAGATCGCAGATATAATCGTGGCGATTTTTGACATATCCGTTATCTAAGTCTGAAAAACCTTGGTAAAGGTGTCCTGCTACAATATCAGTTTGTGCAAATGCTCCGGCATCATTGATTATCGGATCAGTATATTCAGGTTGTGTGCCACATGCTTCGGGTGACATTAGCCTGACACCGGTTTCACGGATACTGGCACCGTGTTGTTTCACAAAGTCCACTACTTCCTGAGGTGTCCAGTAAGTAAAATCCATATCAGGCTCATTCTGGACAGATATGGCATAGAGATTTACTCCATTCTGCTTCATGAAATTGATATAACGGATAAGATGATCGGCGTATGCCCCATAGTTTTCTTTTTTGAGATGTTTTACTTCCTTACCGTTAACTTTTATTTTCTCAGAGAGGGCATCTGTACAGTCCCAAGGACATGCAAAAACGATTGCTCCGTTTTCCTGCGCTGTTTTGGCTGCTTCCACGTCGGCACTCCAATCTGATTCGTTGGGATAAACCATCAGGCGGAGGATTGAGTAACCTAATCCACCGTTACTATACATTTTATCCAGCTGCCGGGCGGAGATAAGATTTCCACCACACCAGATTTTAGGATTGTACATCCCACCGAATCCTACGATTGGTTGATATTTTGCCGCAGGGTCAACATTGAGCATTACTGACTTGAATGCCGGATCCTGCTCTATTAACAAATCGGCAGTTTGTTTATTGGCTTTGTCAGTAATGTGAATGGTCTGCATACGCTGTTTCATTGTAGTGTTAGCGTTACAGATTATCTGAATCTTTGCGTACTGTTTTTCCCCATCACTACTTCCACCTGACATTGGGGTTATGCTTTTCACAACATCTCCTTTTCCAAGGGTTATATCCCAGGATGTTTTTGCCCACTCTATAACGACATCTGTTTGATTCTCTCCGGCACTCACGGTAATAGATTTTTTAAGGAAGAGCGCGTATGCGCTCTTCCCTTCATCTACATTTGCTTCTTTATTTCCCCCATCCGAACAAGCCCATAAGAGGATACCCATCAGGAAGAAACAGAATAATGATGCAATGTTTTTCATCTGTAAATATTTAGGTTTATTTCAATCCTTCAACTATTCCTTCATACATTCCATTGCGGTTGTATCCCGATGTCCACGGACAAACTTTATTGCCTGTGCTTGTCTCAGTCATACTTGAAATTGAAATACCGTATTGCTTATCTGGAGCAATCGTTTTTCGGTATTCTTTCATGATGAAAGCCATATAGTTGGCTGCAGCGGTCCGTTCATCCGCGGTTAGTTTGCTGGTTTGAATGAAATTGCCATCCACATTTCCCACCATCATGCTGAGGTCCGATACACGTATTGGCTTACCGGTTTGTGCTAACTTATCGAACAATACGGTAATCATTTCTTCATTTCTTTTCTGGATAGTGGCGTCTTTAGAGTAAACCGCATGAAGAATGATGTTGTATCCGTCAATCTTGGTTACATTATCTGCTTCCCAGGATTTCACCAATGCAATCATTTCATCAGCTTTTTGACCCATTTCATCCTGTTGATTGAATGTGTTGCTGATAAAGAGATTGAGGTCAACCTTTGCTGTATCACGTGCCAGCTTCACAGCTGTACGTGCATACTCTATGTCGCCCAGATACTCACCCCAGTTGAAGGTGTTGGCATCCATGGTCTTGTCAAGTGGTTCGCCTACAATATTCCATACTTTCACCGTTTCACCGCCGGCGTTTATCATACCGCCGATCCATTTATTCAGTTCTTCTGTGAAGATGCCTTTTTTCTCTTCGGGAGTTTTTTCGATAATAGTGTCATCAGCTTTCCAGTGGAGGCGGATATTGTCGATATAAGCATGCCATTCACCCGAACCTGAACCTACAGCCAGTTCTATTTCGGTTAGATCCTTCATGGAATTGGGAATGGCAATCTTTCCACCTCCTGCTGTTTCGCCTTCCTTCAGGAATGTGATATAAATTTTATCTCTTCCCCATTTGTTAGCCTCACAGCCGAAACCAAACGGCCCTTGACCACTGTTGAATTCTTGCCCGTTAATCACTACTCGCATGCCGTCACCCCAGCCACCTTTACCATCTATCAGGTACATGTCAAGAGAAAGACCTACGTAATCGCCTAACGTTCTTCCGTTTTGCAATTTTACAGTGAATTTAGGATAAGACCTATTGCAAGGAGTAGCAGCGGTACCTACGTGTAGCACTTTGTTACTGCCCTCAGGATCGTTCTCGATTATAGCTTGGTTGCCGTTGGTCATGGGATAAGACTTGCCAAGTTCATCTTGTGCGAAATCAATTTTAGTGACACCTGTTCCAGGAAGCTCATAATTCATCACGATATTGTCGAGGAAGTATTGTGCTCCTCCAGAGGCAGAACCAACGGCAAGTTCAAATTCAGTAAGTCCTTTCATTTCATCCGGTAGTATAAAGCCTGGAGCTTTGGCGCTATTTAGGCTAATGATCGCTCCGCGATTCCAGGTATTGGGCTTACAACCAAGTCCATCGGCATTTGTACCTACGTTGAATTCTTGCCCATTGATAAAAACTCTCATACCTGCTCCATATATACCGTCACTGTTCACAATACGCATGTCAATGGTCAGATTAACATAATCGCCCAGTTTTCGGCCTTCCGGTAGTTTTACATTGAACTTAGGATGCGAATAAACCGCTTTGTTATCATCGGTACCTACATGCAATGCTTTGCCACTCTTACCATCCGGATCATTTTCCACCACTGCCTGACTTCCGCCGGTCATACCATAGGCTGTGCCAAGTTCATCATTTTCGAAGTCACAGATTATGGTTTTGCCTTTTTCGGGTACGAAAGGAATGATGATAGGCTGAATCAACTCATTATAATAAGCGGCGCGTTGTCCTTGGTTGGAGCAGAGTGTACCACCATAAAGCGTTACACCTGCTTCTTTGGCTGCATCAGTCACTAATTGCATTCCGCCAAAGTCATAGGAACCATCTTCTTTCAATGAATTGACAGGGGTGAAAGAGCCGCCAATGTCTATACCATCAAAATTATTCAGGATGGTGCTATAGCCGATATCTTTTTTTATAAAGTCTGTTGAAGACATGTTTGCCGTAAATTTAAACGGTGAACTGGCATCGCGGTTGATGTACGATTTCAACAAGTCGAAGCTGGCTAAGTATTCATTGTTGGCCACTTCCTCAGGTTTTTCTATCTGAAGGTTGCAGTCGTACTCATCGGTACATGCCATGACTGCTATGCCCATCATGGCAAGACCGATTAGTGTATGATTAAAATATTTCATATTCTCTTAGTTTTAACGTTTATACCAGATAATACTATTTTATCTCTATTTCGAATGACTTACCACCTTGTACGGCACGGCTGCTTAGCACCAATGTATCTTTGGTGGCATACTGCATGTTCTTGGTCTTGAAGTCAACTGTATAGTCCAGGTAGATAGCGTCACGGTCTTTGCCACCAAGGCTATTCTTTTCACCCTTTTTTACGAATTTGCCGGTACCTGAAATAGTGAAGTCATCGGAGGGACTACCTATTGTGCAACTGCCGTCTTCCGCAAAAGCCAGGCTGAGGTTGTAATTGAAAAGATTACCCTGGGCATCTTTAGTTGATAATGATAAGATGTTATCTTTCAAGCTTTCGGTTGTAATCTTTACTTTCTCATCCTTTTCTACATATTGCTGATGGCGTACTAACTGTGAAGAGACTCCATTTATGACAGCTTGATCCACTCCACGACGTAGGTATTCGCCATGCCAGGGATTGACATACTTCACTGCATACAATATGAAGTTTTTGGGCTGTACGCTCCAGTCTCCACTATTTGTCAACATGGGATTTTCTACGGCCGCTTTGCCTTGAAGAATGGAGTCTGCACCTTGTACGCCCGTCATCTTTAACGGAATCACATAATAATTGTCAAGAGACTTCTTGTCAGCAAAAAATGCGTCGGTGAATTGCACTTCCACACCACCTATAATTTCACCTTTAGGAATATTGATCTGGTTGGCAGCCAATGTATAGTAGGAAGATGGCATAGGGGTAACAGGAATGTTGGTACCCTTGAAATAGAGGTTGTCACAGAGTGATTCATCTACTTTGGTATCAATAATCACATTTTTACGGTTGGTGTAGCCGCCACCCCAGGCTGCCTTGATGGCTACTTTGTGCTGATTGTCCAAAGAGTTGTCAAGGAACTCGTCCTCACCTAATTCAATGGTACGTAAACCATATTGGTTGGCAAAATATACAGTTTGATAATCGAAGTCGGGAAATTCATTGTCCGAACTTTCACATGCTGTGAAAGACAAGAGTAATGAAGCCAGTCCGATGTATGCTAATTTCTTTTTCATATCATTTTATTAATAGTATTCACGATTATTGTTTATTTCCATCCTCTATTCTGGATGAGGTTGCTGTACTTCAGTATCTCAGAGTTGGGGATAGGGCAACAGTACATATAGTCTTCATACGAACGTTCTTCCACGGTTATCTTCTGATAGCTGTTACCGCTCCAGTTGATACCATATACCGGTTCGTTCAGGTTTGTTTTCCAGCGACGGAGATCCCAGAAACGGAACCCTTCGAAGCAAAGTTCCAATCGACGTTCATTGCGGATCAGTTCACGCATTTTGTCTTTACTGGCAGCGCATGCTTCTAAATAGACATCATCGGTACCACCTACGCCGGCACGTTTCCGGATGGCTTTGATTATGTCGTAAGCTGAGTAACCTTTGCCGTTGGAGTTTTTCGGCCCCCAAGCTTCGTTAGCAGCCTCAGCATAATCAAGGTACATTTCTGTATAACGGATACGGGGAGTATAGTGTGGCTGTTTGGAAGTGGATGCCGGATTGCAGTTCACGTCCATACGCAGACGTTTTTTCATGTAGTAACCTGTTCGGGTAGAGCGATTTTCGGTTACATTCACACCGTCTTGGTTTCCCTCATTGATGTTGATGGTTATACTCTTCTCGCTGATTGTACTTCCGTTGTAGAGGATGTATTTTCCTAAGCGGGGGTCGCGTCCTGCATAAGGATTGTTGGCATCGTATCCGCTGGCTGTTACGTCACTGATGGGGTATCCATTGCTCATAGGGAATGCATCCACCAGATTCTGCGACGGATTCATATAACCATTTCCATATAAACTTGGTGGAAAATTCTGTGATTCCTGATCATTATCACCACTGCCTTTGTTTCCTCTCCATAAGATTTCATTCGGATTAGCACCATCCTGAATGGTATTTACAATGGCGGGGGAATAATATTCCACTCCGTCGGAGGCTAATCCTGATACCCCTCCTTTATAGTCTATCACAGCAGCAGCGGCATTGGCGGCATCTGCCCATGTGGCAGTATTGGCAGCATCCTCGAAAAGAGGACTGGCGGCCAGTATGGCTGTACGTGCACGGAAAGCGCGGGCTATGATTCCATTATACAACTGACGTGCTTTGGCACCCATAACAGTGTTGTACTTCCCGACATCTGTTGTGAGACTTTGGAAGTCTGCAGGAACGCTTCCCGAAACGTCTTCATATTCATAAGGAAGCCTTCTTTCTGCTTCGGAGAGGTCATTGTAGATTTGCTCTACACAAGCCTGAAATGAAGCGCGCGGTTGGTTGAAGTCCGATTCTACTGTTTGGAACTCTGTCAGTATGGGCACACCGAGTAGCTCACCGTTTGTGCCAAAACCGGCGTGGGCGCGGAGCAGGTAAAAATAGAACATACCACGTAGTCCGTAAGCTTCGCCGATGAGGCGTTGTGCGAATAGTTTGTTTAACTCTTCATCATCCGACCATTTTACACCTTCCACATTCGCCAGAAAGAGGTTGATGTATTGAATGGCACCATAAGAGTTGGTCCATTGGTTCTGTGGATTATACGAACTTGAGGTCCAGGCACCGGTAGCCATTTGCAGATACACGTTACTTGGCTGATTGGTCACGGCATCATCTGTGCCATATTCACTGTTGTCGTAATAACCCGGAATTAAACTGTATACATTGTGCAAGATTCCCCGTGCGTATTCCGCGTCGTTGTACATGTTTTCCACGCCTTGGAAGTTCTCGATGGCCGGTGAAAACAAGTCATCACAACTGGTAAGCATCAGGGCACCTATTATAAAAGGTATAACTTTATTTTTCATAATTTTCTTCTTTATTAATCAATAAAATCAGAATGCAGCCTTAAAACCTGCATAGAAGTTGCGGCATTGTGGTGAACCGGTACTCAGTTCCATATGCTTACGTTCTTTGGAAATAGTAAGTAGATTGTTGCCACCACAATAGACGCTTAAACCGCGAACAAATGTTCCTTTGAAAGTATTTTCAGGGAAGTCATACGTTAACTGTGTCTGGTTCAGGCGGAAATAGTTACGCTTGTACATCCAGAAAGTGGAGTTGCGGTAGTTGTTATCACCGTTGGTTGTAGTGAGGCGTGGATAAGTAGCCACATCTTTGGTCTCTTCAGTCCAGCGTCCCCATACTACTTCTGAGAACTTGCTTGTACCGCGGTTCCAGTAGTAAGAACTGCTTTTGTAGTCTACTGCTCCGGTCTGTCCTGATCCCATGGCAAACAATGAGAAGTTCTTCCATTTTACGGTTAGATTCAATCCGAAGGAGAAAGGAGGGGCAGCCCAACCGTTCTTTCCTAATTCAATCTGGTCTTTGCTATCGATTACGCCATCTTTATTGATATCCTTATACTTCAAGTCACCGGGTTTTACTGTACCAAAAGTTTGTCGGGCATGGTTATCGATATCTGCTTGATCTTGGAAGAAGCCTTCACATACGTAGCCGTAAGAAGCATCAAGTGCACGGCCTTTGCGATACTGGTAATCTTCGTCATAAAGTTCATCACGTTTCAGAGCTTTAGAAGAGTATACCATACCGTTGAACCCAAGTGTTACGTCAAAGTCTCCAAATTTCTTGTTGGCGCTCAGCGAGAAATCAAAACCGCTGCGTCTGTCATCATTATAATTGATCCAAGGCATGAAGGTGGAGTTACTGCTTAAAGCAAAGTATGTAGGGTAAATGGAAGAGGAGCCTTGGGTAAGTAAGCCTCTTGTATCCTGTCTGAAATAGTTGGTATTCAACTTCAGTAAACGGTTGAATAGTGTAGCGTCAATGCCTGCGCGAAACTCTTCACGTGTGATGAAGCCTAGGTTAGGATTATCGCCACGCTTGGAAGCTGGTGTCCATCCGCCGGCTGTGCCATCATGCCATTGTACGTAGAAACCTTCATTTTGTCTTTTGGAGAAAGTTCCTTTATACAGGTAATAATCGGAGATGTCGAGATCCTGATGCAGATTGGCATAGGAAGCCGTAACTTTCAAGTCATTTATGAAGTCCACATTTTCCATGAACTTTTCATTACTAATTCTCCACCCTAAAGTAACTGCCGGGGAGAAAGCGTTGCGTTTGCCTTCGGGTAACTTGGCTGAATGGATCATAGCACCACTAAAGTCAACGTAATACTTGTGATTATAGTTATAAGATGCGCGTAAGCCTAAGTTTACATTGCTGGTGCGGTGATAATCACTGCTTTCATGGTTTTCATCAGCAGAATTCTGCGTCTGATAGCCCCAACCTATAAACGTGGCTGCTATGTTGTGGTATTTTTCGAAAGTACGGGCATAGTCAAACTGCGCACTGAATGTCATAGTCTGGTCGTAAGTGGATTTGCCAACATATTCATTCGGATCTTTTTTGTCTTCATTGTGTTTCTTCAGGGCGATAATCATATCCTTGCCATTCACTTGAGACCATGTTGGCTCATAAACAGCGTAGGTTTCGCTGAAAGCTTCCGAATAGTAAGAAGTATAGTCTACACTATAAGAAGTCTTAAACGACAGGCCTTTTAGGAAAGAACCCAAATCAGCTGCAAGACTGACATCAAACATAAACATACGTGCTTTTTCCTTGACATAGCCGGCAGCCAGAAGATCTGCGAAAGGATTGGTCATGTCGGATGATGTTCCTCCAAGCAGGTATTTACCATCAATCAGGTGATTACTATTTGTAATATATTCCTGTATTTGGGCGACATTGGTATCCATCATGTCAATGGGAAGCAGCGGTGAAAACCAGTTAGGACGCAAAGTGGATGCGGTTCCCCAAAAGTTTCCACGACCTGCATATTGATTGGTAAAGACAACTGCTGCATTGGTAGTAGCCTTCAGCCATGAGGCAAGTGTCATATCTACATTACCCCGCACATTGAAACGCATGTTATAGGCATTTTTTGATTCGCCGTATTTCAGCAGGTCGTTGCTATAATCCATACCGAAGTTCAGATAATAGTGTGTGCGATCATTACCTCCATATACTTCACCGGTCATGTCGGCATTATAATATGCCTTTCTCAGGTAGTCCGAACTATAGAAATCAATGTTCGGATACCGATAAGGATTGGTTCCCATGGCGGTGTTATAAATATCTGATGCATTGTATCTCTCCGACAAGCCGTCATTGCGACAAGCCTCATTATAAAGGGTCATGTAGCAGTCCGAATCCAAGTATTTAGGATAAGATTTAGGGACATTGATACCTGCATTTCCCCGTATGTCGATGCGCATCGGTTCATTTTTACCTCGTTTGGTAGTGATCAGAATAACACCTTTTGCTGCTCGGCTACCATAAAGCACTACAGCGGCGGCATCTTTCATTACCGAAATACTTTCTACTTCGGAAGCGCGTACATTGCTTGCACTACGAGGTACTCCGTCTACCAAGACAAGCGCTTCTTGCCCCCATATGTTGCCGGTGTATCCACCTATCAGGCTTTCCAGACCTACTAAGCTGCTGGAGCTATTCACCTTTTTTGTCAGTTCGGACGTGTTGACAGTAGAAATGGCATGTGTCAAGTCTTCCTGGGCAACCGTACCGAAAGCTACATTCACCAGGCTATCCTTGCTTTCTTCTTGTGCCTGAATGCTTCCTGTATGAAACAGGGACATGGCGAAAACAGTACAGCCAATATATATATACTTTCTATTCATTTTTTGCGTCATTATTAGTTAATACGTCAAGATTACCATCCGGGATTCTGATAAAATCCTTCATACATGCTGACATCCTTTTTGGGAAGCGGATACCAATAATGTCTATCGGTATATTTACGTTCAAGCAATACTATTTCGCGTAAATTCTTGATAGCGTTTTCTTCCGGTGCATCATAATTATAGTCATCAGGATTGGCGCGGTCGAACTCAATCTTTGTCTTCAGCGTGTAAGGATATTGGGTAAGAAGCATCCAGCGGCGAAGGTCGGTAAAGCGGAAACCTTCAAAGGATAGTTCCACAGCGCGTTCGCGGCGCAATTCACTCAGAAAGTCAGCAGTACTGCCCAGGAACTTCTCGAGTACGGGAGCTACACCGGCACGCTCGCGTATCTTGTTCAATGCTTCTTCGGCTGTGAGCGAGTAAGTCGCGGCTTTGCCCTTCGGACCGTTGTAGCCAACAGCTGTAGCTTCAGCATACATCAAATAAACATCTGCCAAGCGCATAAGGCTGAGAATCATAATGTTGTTTTCTTTGTAACCATCAACTGTGTTCATTAATTGCGGGCAAAGTTTGCTATTCATATAGGCTGTGAAGCAACCTTTCTTTTCGTTTACCTCTTCGCTTTCCCTGCCTCCGGTGAACAATTCTGCCGTTCCACCTGCACCACCGGTATTTTTCCACTTTACACCGTCGAACATGATGGTTTTATAGAAGCGTGGATCACGATTCTTCCAAGGATGTGTAGGGTCATAACCCGATTCTGCATCTGCTTTTGTCATATCATTAATCGGGTAACCGTTCTGCATTCCGTAGTAGTTCACGTAGTTGGCTGTGGGATAGCACTTGATACCGGAATACTCAATGGATTGTGGGCGGAAATCGTTGACCATATTCCAACGCCAGCGTGCAGCATAATCTTTGATATTCTCCATAAAGATGGACTCCTTTACTCCATTCAGTTTGCCACTGGAGTTGTGTAAAAGGAAAATATCGTTGTATTCGGAAAAGTTAGCCAGTTCATAACGATTGGTTGATTCGGTAAGGGCAAGTGCCTGTCCGAAAGCATCGGCAGCCCGTTTACACAACTCTGCATTGTATTCCTTTGCACCTCCGGAAGCCCAATTCATCAACGGGCTTCCTGCCCAGAGCAGGGTCTTACCTTTGTAAGCTAAAGCCATAATCCGGTTGATGCGCATATTGTTTTTACCTAATGTTGTTTTTCCAGCGGTCGTTGCATCCCAGTCGACAGGAAGCAAACCTGCTGCATGTTCAAAGTCGGCAACACATTTTTCCGCACACTCTTGCCAACTGAGACGGGCCAATGTGGGAGTCACGTCCGAAGGTAACACTTCATCGATATAGGGCATACCGCCCCACCATTCCATTAGCAGAAAGTGAAACCATGCGCGGAAGAAATAAAGTTGTCCTTCTATGAGGTTGCGTTCTTCCTCGGTTGCACTTACCAGATTGCTGAGATTGGCGATACCAATGTTTGCTTTACGAATAGCATACCAAGAGTTGGCCCATAAGTGACCTTTGTCAGTTCGGTTTGCCGAACCTGCCGACCCTTGATTGTTTGGATAACCATAGTAAGCGGTTGTCCAACCCCAAAAGTCGCCATTGTCTATACTGCGAGCTTGCATACGCATTTCTTGCGGTTCCCAATATTCTTCTTCACCATAGTTGAAGCAAGTATGTCCGGCATCTTTGTTATTGGAAACTACTGGGATGCAATTATAGAGTTCTTCAGTGAAACCCTGGAAATTCTTGAAATTTTTGTAGGGGTCATTTTCCTGGTAGTCGCTTTCCGGAGCTTTGTCCAAATAGTCGGTACATGAGGTCATACCCATTATGCCAGCCATTGCAATAGCCGACATCACAAATAGTTTATTGATATATTTGTTCATAATCATCTCTTCGTTATTATAAGGTTATGTCGATACCAAGATTGAAACGACGTACCGTTGGGTAGGCACCGTCCGAAGATCCTGTACCATAGTTGGCTTCACGGTCATCCGGCATGTCGGTCCACATGTAGAGATTATCGCCGTTCAGGTAAAGACGGCAGGAATTGATGCCCATTTTCTTCAGCCAATTGTTTTTAAATGTATAGGATACTTCAACATTCTTCAGACGAAGATAAGCACCATCATACCAGTAACGTGTTCCGGTAGCAGCTGCATCTACAGTAGTTCCCCAGCGTGGAGTAGGTAGGGTGGCATTACCTCCCGGTGTCCAATATGAACCTTCTGCATATGCTACGTGGGCTGTGGAACGGAATGTCGGGAAATTAACTTCACGGGTCACATTGGTTACGCCGTAGAACTGGGCGAAGCAACTGAATCCTTTCCATTCAAAACCGAGAGAAGCATTGTAGGTATTCTGCGGTGTGCTGGCATACTGATAGGGAGCACGGTCATCATTGTCGACTATACCATCACCATTGAAGTCAATGATATTGTAGTCACCCGGTAATTTCATATCGTTTCCGGTTGTCCAAGTACTACTACCTATCACATCATCCCAAGTGGCCAAATTGCCATGGTCTATGTATGAATAGACTTGGTTGATGGTATGTCCGGCACCTTTCTGATAGGCAGGCAGCAAAGGGGCATCATCTCTGAACTTGATTTCATTGATGGCATGAGTCATACTGGTGTTTAACCAGGCACGCAAACCGTTGTTGAAGATATGGTTCAATCGTAATTCCAATTCATAACCGTGACTATTGACTTTACCTAAATTGGCCCGGGGAGCAGTTGTGCCGAAATAAGAAGGGATGGCACGGCTGTCACCGCTAACTATAATGTCTGTACGAGTATCATTGAACACATCTACTGAACCTGCTATCAGTCCATTAAAGAAGGCATAATCTAAACCGATATTACGTTTCTCTACAGTTTCCCAAGAAACATTGGGGTTACCCAGTGAAGAGATTTTCCAATGGGTATAAGGAGAGTTGTCAGGATTGATGCTACCCATAACAGTATTACCACCATTACTCAACTGGTCTTTGTATAAGAAACGACCTGCTGTAAATCTCTGCCACGGGGCAACCACAGCATCATCACCTACTCGTCCCCAAGAAGCGCGAAGTTTCAGCATATCGACAAATTTCAGTTTTTTCATGAACTTCTCTTCACTGAGCATCCAACCCAGTGAAAGGGAAGGGAAGAAGGCGAAACGATAATCAGGACCGAATTTCTCAGAACCGTTATAAGCGCCATTAGCCTCGAAGAAATAGCGCATGGCGTAGTTATAGGTCAAACGGAATACCCAGTCTTCCCGATAAATAGGGAATACACTTCCCTGTGCTTCTTTCAATCGGCTGAAAAGACCAAGAGCGGTCACTTCATGTTTGCCAAAGGTACGGGCGTAGTCAAATTGCATAGAGTAGTAGAGCTTACGATAAGTGGCACCGATGTTTGCACTACCGGACTGCTGTAACCAGTATATAGGGTTGGTAACCTTATCAAGTCCGGTTCCTGTATCAGGATCAAATTTGTAGGAGATATTTCCTGTGTCGGGATCTACCCAGATGCGTTGTGCATCATTGAATTGGTCACTGAGACCGCGTTTGTTCTCTGCAAAAGTGTAGTCCATGGAGAAGTTCGCCTTGAATTTCAGTCCCTTTGTCAGCATGGCTAAATCCTGCTCCAAAATGAAGTCCGTTGTCATTTTGGTGGTGGTACGTTTTTCTTTACCACCTACAGCCAGGAAGTAGGCCGAGTTGGGCACATCGGCATCGCGTGGGGCATACCAACCCCACATGCCATTGGAATAGACGGGACGCATGGCGTCTGGAGCTGACTTGTAGGCCGAGTTCCAGAAACCGGTGTCGTTATCATTCATATCCCAAGGCAACTGACGTTGTGCATTCGAACCGAATAAGTTAGTAGAGAATTTGGTAGTCTTAGTCAAATGGAAATCCAGGTTACTGCGTACATTGATGCGATTATAGCCAAAGCCGGAGTTGTAACCACGTCCGTTTTCGAAGCTTTTGAACAAGTCTCCTTCGTTCACGAAATCCACAGCTGCAAAGTAATTCACTACTTTTGTACCGCCCGATACGTTGACACTGGTATTGTAGGACATGGCTGCTTTCTTGAAGAGCTCCTTCTCCCAATCTACGTTGGGATAGCGATCCCACTCTTCAGCGTTGGCCGGATGACGATACTTGTCAATGATGGCTGCCGGTGTATAGTTGGCCCATCCGGCAGGATTGAGAGCAGCTTCGCGCTCAATAGAATTATTCATTAGATAAAACGTATCGTAAGCGTCATATTTTTCAGGGAGCTTCGATACTACTTTAGCCGTCATATTAGCCTTGATCTGTACGTTGGCTTTTCCTTCCTTACCGCGTTTGGTAGTAATCAGGATTACACCATTGGCACCCTTCACACCATAAACAGCAGTGGCTGATGCATCTTTCAATACCGAAATGTTTTCCACGGAGGAGATGTCTACCGAATTCATTTCACGTTCAATACCGTCTACCAGCACCAAAGGTTCGCTATTGTTCCATGAACTTTGCGTGCGGATAATAATTTTCGGGTCTTCCGCACCGGGCATACCGGTAGAGCTGGAAGTGATGACACCTGGAAGATTACCAGTTAAGGCAGCTCCCAAATTACTTACTCCGGAGCGTTCAAGCGTCTTTCCGGAAGTTTGTGTGATGGCTCCCACCACTGATGCCTTTTTCTGTTGTCCATAACCTACTACGACTACTTCATCCAATAGCTGTGTGTCATCTTTCAGAATCACTTTGATTATTCCTCTCGAAGCCTTCACTTCCTGTGGCTCCATACCTACAAACGAAACGACAAGAACAGATTTCTCATTGGGCACGGTCAACACAAAATTACCGTCTATATCTGAGATCGTACCTATTGAATTATTACCTTTTACAACTACCGAGGCTCCAATAATAGTCTCTCCATTGTCGTCTACAACTGTTCCTTTCACTGTTATTCCTTGTTGTGCCGAAGCTGTCAGGCAGCTGAAAAGCATCAAAAGAAACAAGTAAGGAATCCTTTGAATTTTCTTTGTTACATTTTTCATTACCATTAGTTTAAGATAGTTAATAACTATATTTTCTCTGATGTCATAAAGTGAGGTTAACCATCGTCATACATGCTTTCCATAACTTTGTTAGTTTTTAAGATTAATAAATAAATGATAGAGAACTTTTGTTCTCGGAGACAAATGTAGAAAGTATAGTAATGACAGCTAATATGTTGCTATTGCAGAAAGATTAACTGATGTTGCATCCTGTATTAAAAGTGTAACATGGATTTTAATTGATGTAACACAGTTGTTTTTGAAGAGATATAATGTGGATGGAAGTGCCTGTAATGTTGTTATTTGGCAACGATATGGAATTTGAAAACTGTGCCTAAGGCTATATTTTTGAGATCGGCCTTAGGCTTTAAAACGGACCATTTGCCCGGATGATAGAAAAGGATCAATTTGCTTTATCTTGTCCTGTATGTTGTTCCATATATTCAGATGGGGATACACCATACATTTCGCGGAATGCCGTAGCAAAATAAGTAGGATGTGTAAATCCGGTTAATGTCGCCACTTCTGTTATGCTATGTCGTTTTTCTGCCAGCAAAGAGGCTGCTTGTTTCAAGCGTACGTTACGGATGAGGTGTTGAGTGGTTTGGTTCGTCAATTCTTTAAGTTTACGGTGTAAATGAACACGGCTGATACCGACTTCCGAACTAATCATTTCTACTGTTAATGTCGGGTTACCAAGATTTTCATTAATAACACGCATAACGCGTTCCATTAGCCGGTCATCGGGAGACTTCACTTCAGGGGTGGATATTTGCTCTTCCTGATTCTGACGACCACTGAAGGTGTTGCGCAGTTGTTCCCGTCTACGGATAAGGCTTAGAACGGTTTTTCTCAATAATTCAATACTGAACGGTTTCATCAGGTAAGCATCGGCACCTGTTTCCAATCCTTCCAGATTATCTTCTTCACGGGTACGGGCAGTGAGCAGAATAATGGGTAGATAGTTGATATTAACATTCTGACGTATCTTACGGCATAATGTCAAACCGTCCATTTCCGGCATCATCACATCACTGATTATGAGATCAGGTGTCTGTTTTAATATTGCTGCTAGTGCTTCTTTGCCATTGTTGCATTCGGTCATATAAAAGTCATTGCTCAATTCACGGCAGATATAGCGGCGGATTTCTTCATCGTCTTCTACTACAAGTACATGTCGGCGACTACGGGCGCGCACTTTACCATCGGTCTCCTCCTCATCAACGTATGTCGAAGAAGGAGCAGTCGGCATATAGTTACTTTCAGCATGTTCTGCTGTAATGTTAGTTATTGTATCTTCTTCTATTTCTTCTTTTTTCAAATGGGCGTGTCCCAACGGTAACCGTATTATAAACCGGGAACCAGTTTGTCCCTCTCCATTATCTTCTACGCGGATGTTTCCATAATGCAGTTCAACCAAGGATCGTGTCAGATGCAGTCCGATGCCTGTTCCGATATTTGAATTATTGGAACTGTTTCGTATTTGATAGAAGCGTTCGAATATATGTTCGCGTTCTGCAGGATCAATGCCGATGCCGTTATCTGCTACTGTCAGTTCAATATAGTGTCGTAAAGGTGCATTTGCCTGTAGGGTGTCATCTTCCCCTGTGTTGATGCTGACTTCCACTTGTCCGTTTTCAGGAGTGAATTTGCAAGCATTGGAAAGTAGATTTAAGATGATTTTATCAAAGTTCTTGATATCTATCCACAAATCTATTTCAGGATTGGATGTTTGGAAGTTCAGTTTAAGTTTCTTAGCTTTTATCTGCTGGTCAAAAGTAACCAGGATATCTTGGATAAAGCTCACAATTTCTGTTTTCCTGAATATGAGTGACATTTGCCCTTTGTCTATTTTTCGGATATCCATTAGCTGGTTTACCAGTTGCAGGATACGTTCTGCATTCCGTTGGATAGTGGCATAGAGTTTTCTGCATTCTGTGTCTTTATCTTTAGCCATCAACTGTTGCAGAGGACTGATGATAAGAGACATCGGTGTTCGTATTTCATGTGAAATATTGATGAAGAATTGTAGCTTGGCTTCGTTTATCTGTTCAGCATGAATGTGCTGTAACATCTGCTGACGTATCTGGTATCGATGACGTATCTGCATGATGATAAAGCCGATTATTCCTAGTAATAATATTGTATATATTAATTTAGCCCAACCAGATACCCACCATGCCGGATCTATCTGGATGGTGATTTCTTTTTCTTCTGAGTAGACTGTGTAGTTTTTAGCTTTCATTCTGAAATGGTAGGTTCCCGGAGCCAGATCACTAAATGAAACTCTGTTGATCCCTGGCGATAGTGCAGTCCAAGTGGCTCCATTTATGGAATATAGATATGTGATGCGTTCGGGATTATAGAACTCCATAGCTGAAAACTCTATGCTGAATGAATTGTCTTTATAGCATAAACGGAACTGTTTTGCATCTTGCAAACTTGTATTAATAATCGGGTGTCTGCCGGATTTTGTACCTTTTTTAATGGCTTTGTTATGAATATAGAAGTCTGCGATTCTCACTTCCGGCTTTTTAACTTCCATGGTGATTTTCGATGGCTGGAAAAAAGTGATGCCGTTAATACCACCAAAAATAAGGTATCCATCTTCATCAGTGCAGGCAGCATTTTTACTAAATTCGTTTCCTTGTAATCCGTTTCCAGCATAGTAATTGATGAAATTGTTTGTTCGTAGATTCAGATTGGTAATACCATAGTTGGTACTAATCCATAATCCGTTTTCATTGTTACCTTGTATGGCGCAAATCGTATTATTGGGTAATCCGTCATGGGTAGTATAAGTTTTAGAAGCACCATTTTGGCTGTCAATATGGAGGAGTCCTTTGGTGGTTCCTGCCCAGATATCTCCTTTTTCGTCTTCAAAAAGCGTTTGAATAATGCTCCCTGGGAATAACCTGTTTTTGCCATAGGTTGATATGAAACTCATTGTTTTTGTATCCAGGCAACCCAGACCATCGTATGTTCCAATATATAATTTATGGTCTCGGGTATAGAGTAGTGAGGCTATCCATCCATTATGAAGCACATTGTAGTTTTCCTGATATTCTTTACCATTTTCAAAAGACCCGCATCTGTTAATGTTTCCTGTCTTTAGGTCCATATAGAAGAGACCTCCTCCCATAGCTGCTATCCATAGGCGTTCTCCGTCTTTGTCAGAAGTCAGGCATGAGATATTCCTGACGTCGTTTTGATTCCGGTCTTGTAGTTTGTAATAGCGGCATGTACCGGTTTTCGGGTTCATTTCAGCTAATCCTTCTAATGGAGAGGCCAGCCATATGCGTCCGTCTGGTGTCTGATGGATACTAACAATAGTGGAAGGGACGGATTGCCCGTTATCTTTGTGCTCGAAATGCACTGTTGGTCTGTTCTTGCCTTTTATTCCGTAAATACCATCATTGGCAGTTCCAAGCCATAAAGTCCCTTCATTATCTTTACAGATTGATTTTATGCTGTTTGAACCTATCCGGTTTGTTGCTACTGATTTATGACCCATGTATTTGAATTGGTTGGTGGTGGCAGGAAGTAACATAACTCCCTTTGTGTTGATACCTAACCACAAATTATCTGCCTTATCCTTCATGATTGCATATACATCGGCTTTATTGAAGTCGAAAGTAGTGAAGCTAAATTCGCTTTCTTTTATTTGTTGTGTATGTGTGTCATATACTTTTATTCCATAACCAATAGTTCCTATATATATTTTTCCTTTTCCGGCAGCATGTAGGGTGTTAATAGGGAGGCGGGGAAGTATGGGACAGGGAATGGAATCGAAAGTATCTTTTTGGGGATTATAAATGAACATTCCTTTACTAATACTGCTGGCATAAATATGTCCTTTCTCGTCTTCGCATATATTGGTTACGATATTCCAGGCATTTTCCTTTCCGGTGAAGTAGTGGTGTGTTTTTCCTGAAGTATCAATGCAATATACACCTTTTCCTTCTGTAGAAATCCAAAGGTTTTCGGCTTGGTCTTCAAATATGTATTTGATAAAAAAACTGGGTACAAGTTGGGTTTCCGTGATGACAGGTTCCGGTCCGTCTAAACGTAACGAATAAATGCCATGTCCTGCCGTACCAATTAGCAGGTCTCCATTTTTCCGTTCCAGTATCATGGAGATGTGTGCATTCATGTTTGTCCCTGTCTGGTATAAGATGGGTATTTCCTTAAAAAGTTCGGTTGCCGGATCATATAATTGTAATCCACGTTGTGTTCCTATTAGGAAATTTCCTTTACTATCTTCAAAAATGGCTCGTACATTATTATCTACCAGAGAGCACTCTTTTCCTTCTTCATGTTTATAGGCGCTGAATTTAGCACCGTCATAACGGTTCAGTCCATCTTCGGTAGCTATCCATATGACTCCATTTTTAGCTTGATATATCTGATTGATATTGCTGTTTGATAATTCACGGTCTACTGTGAATAGTTTTTCAGACTGTGCATATCCACATATTGCAAAGAAGAGAAATAAAAAAGATAGTAGTGTTTTCATGACTCTATTAGGTTAACGATTACAATGCAAAAATAGCTGAAAAAAGTAATACGTTCCTAAGAATATCTAAAGAAAAGCGTCTCTTTTACTGTATCTAGGTACATGTGTAACATTAGATAATTGATATGTTACACTTCATTCATATGTGGTGAAAGGGAAATAAAAAAGGTTGTCGGAATTTTCCGACAACCTTCTCCTTTTTATATATATTATTAAAAGGATTATTTCTTGAAGTAACGGTTATACAGACCTTCGAAGCCTTTACCGTGACGAGCTTCGTCTTTAGCCATTTCGTGAACAGTATCATGGATAGCGTCCAGATTCAGAGCTTTTGCACGGGTAGCGATGCGTTTTTTGTCTTCGCAAGCACCTGATTCAGCATTCATTCTCTTTTCGAGGTTAGTCTTTGTATCCCATACGCAGTCACCCAACAGTTCAGCGAACTTAGAAGCATGTTCTGCTTCTTCCCAAGCATAACGCTTGAAAGCTTCTGCTACTTCGGGATAACCTTCGCGATCAGCCTGACGGCTCATTGCCAAGTACATACCTACTTCTGTACATTCGCCCATGAAGTGGTTGTTCAGGTCTTTAATCATTTCATCATCACAACCTTTAGCTACACCGATAACGTGTTCGTCAGCAAAAGTAAGAGGACCATCTTCCGTAGCTTCTACTACTTCTACGAATTTGCTTGCAGGAGCTTTACACAACGGGCATTTCTCAGGAGCGGCATCACCTTCATATACGTAACCGCATACAGTACATCTAAATTTTTTCATTTTTTTTTCTGATTTAATTGAATTAGTTATTCGTTCGTTATAATAAAACGTTAGTCTTCTTTACATTGTTTACAAATACCTTTGTAATAATAGTGGATTTCCTGCACTTCGTGTCCGTCCATATCCGTGTCAACCACTTTTTTAACCGCATCGTCGCACGGTAAGTCATAAATTCTTCCACAACGTTTGCAAAGGAAATGTGCGTGTGGAGTGGTGTCGGCGTCATAGCATGTGTTACGCTCGTCGATTGTCAGGGTCTGTGCAGCTCCTTGCTCACTCAAAATCTTTAGTGTGTTGTAGACTGTGGTTTTTGAGAGAGTAGGGATAGTAGGAGACAACGCTGTGTAAATCTCATCTACCGTCGGGTGCGTGCGATGCTCCATGAGGTATTTCATGATAGCTATGCGCTGCACTGAAGGTTTAATGCTATGGCCTTGCAATCGTTCTACTACTACTTCCATATTCTTTTAGTTCAAACTTGTAATAATTACATTTTTATTTCGCTTGCAAAGATAAAGACTTCTCTGATTTCTCCAAAAGATTTTCCATCTTTTTTTGGGTGATTACGCTATAAAATGTAAATTTCTTCTCTTTTATACGGGTTCATAGGGGATTTCTATCCAGAACTCCGAACCTTGGCCTACTTCGGAAGATACTCCGACAGTGGCATTCATCTTTTCGGCAATCATCTGGCAGATGGACAGTCCGAGTCCTGTACCTTGCTTGAAGGTGTCCAGCTTTACGAAGCGTTGAAAAATAGTTTGTTGCTTGTCGGGAGAGATGCCGCAGCCTGTGTCCCGGACGTAGAAACGTAGTCTGCCTTCCCGGGGCGGATTATAACCGATAGTGATGCTGCCTTGGCTGGTATATTTTATGGCATTGGAAAAATAGTTCCCAAGTACTTGAAACAAGCGATTCTTCTCGGTATGTATGTGGCATTTCTTCATGCCGAGTTCTATGACGCATATCACGTTTGCAGGCATCCGGAAGTGGAAAGCATCTTCGAGTTTGCGCATACATTCGTTGACATCTACATTGGTATAACTGAAATCCAGTAGCCCGGCTTCTATCCTGGATAGGTCGAGAATATCATTGATGAGCTGCAGCAACAAGTAATTATTGTCTTCTATGATTTTGATATATTCGTGACATTCGGGAGTATCCGCCGTTTCGGCGAGGATACTGGAAAAGCCGACGATGGCATTGAGCGGGGTGCGTATCTCATGGCTCATATTGGCGAGAAAAGCCGATTTCAGCCGGTCGGATTCTTCGGCACGCTCTTTGGCTTGGATAAGTTCTTTTTTGTGTTTCCGTGAGTGGATGTGATAGAAGATATAAAAGGTGAGGAGGAGGGTAAAAAAGATACCTGTCATCCAGATGTAGGTTTTGTATTGCTGATAGAATGTGGGAGGCTGAAAATAGTAAACGGCATTCTCAGGATATAGCTTTTCCGGTATGTTGCACCATTTCAGATCGGAGAAATTGAGGTATGTGCGGGGAGTTCCGCCGCTTTGGTAAGGAATGGATGAGGCGGATTCACCTTTCATGATACGGCTGATTATGGACATTACCGTGGCTGTGAAATCCTGAACGGAAATATAGTGTCCGCCTACATATAGGTTTTCCTGCAAATTCAGGTCGGCTAAAGTGAATACCGGGACTTTCAGGAAGGTGGGAAGTATCTTCTTGAGGTGGTCGGATAAGTAATAATTCTGCTTATTGCCGTATTGCCGCAGCCAGGCATAGTAAATGACGCCGGTCGTCTTATCGTAAACGGTAAGTGTGTCCAGTAACTCTTCGGTGGCTATCTGTGCCGATGATAAAAGTTCCAGTTTCAGGTCGGGAAAGTCTGTTTGCATGATTGCCTCTATGGATTGCCGGGTGACAACGCTGATATAGCGGTCGTCGGAGATAAAGGCTATCCGTTTGACTTCCGGCTGAAGTTGCTTGATTAGCTCCAGGGTTTGCTTGATATAATAGGGTTGCCTCAATACGGTGATATTGTAGTTCTTGTTGAACTCTTCGATGGGTATGCTGTTTGCTTGCGTCAAGGGAGATTTGTCCAGCAATGTTTGCAACGTGGACGGGACGCGGTCGCGTGAATAACAGAGTATGACGGGAATATTTTTCCAGGGACCGTCGAATATGGGAGCACTGACCAGCCACCCCGGATCTCCTACAATTATGACAGCTTTTGGGGGAGTGGGGCATGCTTGCAGAATATCTTTTTGGGCTTGTTCCACTTCCTCTTTATTCTGAAGCACCGGCACTGTCAGGAAATAAGTCTGTAATCCGAGTTTTTCCTTATAAGGGAAATACCCACGAAGTTCATTCAGGAAACCATGTATCCATGCTTCTTCTTCACTGACGGAACTGAGAAACAGTACATATTCTTTTTCCTTTTCTTGGGCTGAAAGAGAGAGACACCCTGCCAGAAGTATCAGGGAAAGTAGCCATCTATGAAGTGTGTTGCGGGTTTTCATGAGTTTTGCATAACGTGTTTTAAAAATGCCGCTAAAAGTACTAATAATTTAGGATATACCGAGTGAAAGAAATGATAATTTTGTGTTTGTGGATAAATAAGCGTATTTTTGCCGTCAAATATTATAAATGACATCCTTATGAATTACGGATATGTAAAGGTAGCGGCGGCTGTGCCCCGTGTCAAGGTGGCGGACTGTAAGTTCAATGCCCGGGAGATTGAAAAGGAAATAATCATTGCCGAAGGGAAAGGCGTGCAGATTATCGCATTTCCCGAATTGTGTGTGACAGGATATACATGTGGCGATTTGTTTGCCCAGCAATTACTGCTTGAAGAGGCGGAAATGGAGCTGATACAGATTATAAACAACACGAGACAACTGGACATCATTGCGATATTGGGTATGCCGGTGGCGCTGAACGGAATGTTGCTGAATACGGCTGTTGTAATTCAGAAAGGGAAAGTGCTGGGTGTGGTGCCTAAGACCTATCTTCCCAACTACAAGGAATTTTATGAAAAACGTTGGTTCACGTCTGCTGTTGATGTGTCGGAAACAAGTGTGCGCCTTTGCGGACAAGTGGTTCCTATGGGACCCAATCTGCTGTTTGAGATGGCGGATACGACATTCGGCATTGAAATCTGTGAGGATTTATGGGCAGCCATTCCCCCCAGTTCCTCACTGGCATTGCAGGGAGCGGAAATTCTGTTCAACTTGTCGGCGGATAACGAAGGCATAGGTAAGCACAATTATTTGTGTTCATTGATTAGTCAGCAATCGGCACGTTGCATTGCCGGTTATGTGTTCAGCTCATGTGGCTTCGGAGAGTCTACTACAGATGTGGTGTTTGCAGGGAACGGATTGATCTTTGAAAACGGGACGATGGTGGCTCGTAGCAATCGTTTCTCTTTTGAGGGACAGGTTGTTATCAGTGAGATAGATGTGGAACATATTCGTATGGAACGCCGTGTGAATACGACATTTGCGGCTTGCCGGGCACATTGTGCACCGGGGGAAGCAGTGCGGATTTCTACGGAATATGTGAATAGTAAGGATTTGAATCTGACGCGTACCTTCGAACCACACCCGTTCGTTCCGCAGGGAGCTGCACTGAATGAGCGTTGCGAAGAAATCTTTTCCATACAAGTGTCCGGACTGGCACAGCGCTTAATGCATACCCATGCCCAGAGTGCGGTTGTCGGGATTTCCGGCGGATTGGATTCCACGTTGGCATTACTGGTATGCGTCAAGACGTTCGATAAACTGGAATGGCCGCGTAAAGGCATTATCGGTGTGACGATGCCGGGTTTCGGAACAACCGACCGTACGCACACGAATGCTGTGGATTTGATGAACTCTTTAGGAATAACCGTCCGTGAGGTCAGCATCAAAGACGCCTGTATCCAGCACTTCAAGGATATCGATCACGATATCAACGTGCACGATGTGGTTTATGAGAATGCCCAGGCACGGGAGCGTACGCAGATATTGATGGATATAGCCAATCAGACCAATGGAATGGTGATAGGCACGGGCGACTTGTCTGAACTGGCACTTGGCTGGGCGACTTACAATGGCGACCATATGTCCATGTACGGTGTCAATGGAAGTGTACCCAAAACTTTGGTAAAACATCTGGTGAAGTGGGTGGCTGAGAATGATATGGATGAGGCTTCGCGTGCCACGCTGCTTGATATTGTGGATACGCCTATCAGCCCGGAACTGATTCCGGCGGATGAAAACGGAAACATCAAGCAGATAACGGAAGACTTGGTTGGTCCGTATGAGTTGCATGACTTTTTCCTGTATTATTTCCTGCGTTGTGGTTTCCGCCCTTCCAAGATATTCTTCCTTGCAGCCCGCACTTTCATGGGTGTGTATGATGAAGAGACTATCAAGAAATGGTTGCGGATATTCTTCCGCCGGTTCTTCAACCAGCAGTTTAAGCGTTCTTGTCTGCCAGACGGACCTAAAGTGGGCAGTATTTCCATCAGTCCGCGGGGTGACTGGCGGATGCCAAGCGATGCATCGTCGGAAGCATGGTTAAGGGAAGTGGAAAACCTATGATATAAAAGAGGTATAAGATAGGAACTTAAAAGACACTTCTGTTAGTACGTTGATTTTTAATGTGTTGCATTTACCGATTTTTATTTAGTGATGTAAAAGCCTTTACCACCGTATGTAACGACCTTTACCCCGTGTTGTAACGGCTTTTACCTCGGTATGTAACGACCTTTACCTCGGCATGTAAATGAAGTTACCATTTGGGGTAAACAATGTTATCATGGCATGTAACGATTGTGCCCCCGTAGAGTGAACAGGTTTCACTTTACGGGGGCACAGTCATTTGTAGGATTCGTCTTTAGAACGTAACGTCCATCTTTACAACAAACGTACGCGGGGCACCCAATGCCATGGGGCGGTAGCTGTATTCCTTATTAAACAAATTGTTTACCATGAATTGAAAGGCTACTTCTTTGGTGGCTTTTACCCCCATACGCAGGTCTACGGTGCAGTAATCCGTATTATGTTTTTTCCAGTAACTTGCCAACGTTTCACCGTTGCCATATCCGAAGAGGATGGTGCGGATGGTATTCATGAGGTCGAATTCACCCAATTCTTTAGGACGTTCATCCAGCATGATATAGTCCACTGCCAGTATTTTGCTCTTCCAGTTTACGTTTCCACCAAGGTTGAAGCGTTTCCACTGAAAGTCCATCGAGGCTTTGAAGGAATGCTTCGGACGGTATTTCAGATATTTGGAGTTGTTTGACTTCTCTTTCATCTGCAACGGGTCGGTATAGGCATCTTCAATGGCGTTGCGCTTTTTGTAATCCGCATCGCGTGGTTCGGTGTACACATATCCCAAGTTGTAAACCAGTTTGGTATTCTTGTTGAAGTTGTAGGCTCCGGTAGTGCTGATTTCCGCACCGTAGATTTCCGCTTTGGATACGTTATGGAATTGTGCGCCAATGCCGAAACCTTGTCCCATTACTAGCATGAGGAGCGCGCTCGGGATACTGTTAATCATCTGGTTGTTGGCATTGTTGAACAGGCCGAACTGAAATTCCACCATATTCTTATACTGGGTGTAGAAACCTGCCACATCGAGAAAACCTTGCAGGTTGCCTATCTTATAGCCTTGTTTGATGCCCAGTTCGGCATTGAAACCTTTCTCCGGTTGGATGTCGTAATTGGGGTAAACGCCTACACCGCCGATATCTTTACGCAGGAACTTTTCGGTAATAGAAGGGTTGCGGTAACCCTGACCGAAGCTGGCACGCAGGAAACTGTAGTCGGCAAGCTGGTAGTTAAGACCTGCACGGAATACGGGACGAAACGGTACTTTCGCTCCGAATATTTTGGACTCCGCTTCGCGGTAATGCTCGTTGACGCGGTAATATTCGGCACGTACGCCGGCTGACACGCTTAGGCGGTCCCAGAAACGCTGGTCGTACTGGAAGAAGAGGGCCACGTTATCGCTGTTGTGCGTTTCGCCCATTACGGCAGAGTTGTAGCGGATGTGTTCGAAAGTGGTTCCGGCAGTGAGCTGTGCGCCACCGTCCCACTTTTTGTTGAACTGGTAGTCCAGATAGTAGTTGTAGCACTTGTCCTGTTTGGTACGCGCATTATTCTTGGTGGGGTTCATGGCATTGGACAGCCAGGGCACTAAATCCGAAGGTATCTTGCCCTCCAGTACAGCGCCTATGTCCGAGGGCAGGCCATTTTGCATGACCCAGGAAATCAGGTCGCAATAGTCGGCTGTGGTGGCGTTGGGGAAAACTTTCTCCAGTGCCGTGAATGCACCGTTCACTATATCATTGACGTTGCCTTGCAGAATACCTTGGTACAGCGGGTCTAAAATGCTCAGGTCGCCGTTCACGATGTTCTGTATCTGTTGGGCATCGGTACCCATGTTGCCTAAGATATCCGTAATAGATGCGCCCTGAGTAGGCTCGGCAAGGTTGTCGGAGCTGTAATAGAAGCGTCCTTTTACTTTATGCGACGTACCGTTATCGGGATTTACATAATTAAAGAAAGGGTCGATGTGTATGTTGTTCGCCTCACGTCCCATGTTGGTGAAAGGCGAGGGCTTGTAGGGTTCGGCAGGCGAACGCCAGATGAAAAAGTCACCATACTTATTGCTCAGGAAGTCGATGTTAAATCCATAATTCATAAACTTCGTTCCCATGTCCGGCTGATGGTAAGTGAGGTTACCGCCAGCGCGGAAGCGTTTGTTGTAACTTTGCTCGCGATACCCCTCGTCAGTGAAGAGGTTCAGTCCGCCACTTACGTCGAAATTACCGATGCGGCGTGAGTGTGAGAAGTCGAAACCTTCGTAGATGGGTTTACGGATGCCATTGTACAGGCTGTTGCGAAGGATAGGTTCGACGGGATACTTGTCATTCTTCCAGAATGTATTATCACTGTACGCATAACTTTTATTTGTCGGGTCGTCGTAGATACCGACGTATGTACTGAAATGGCTTTGCGGAGTAAGTCCCGGACGTGCAGTACGGATATTGATAATCCCGTTCAGGGCAGACGAACCATAGAGCACGCTGGATGCTCCTTTGATAACTTCCACTTGCTCTATGTTCTCCAGGGGTACGGTGTTCCAGTTGATTTCTCCTGTTTTTGGGCTCAGTGTACTCATGCCGTCTACCAACACGAGGCTACGGGCGCCTACGCTGTACGTCCATCCGCCACCACCACGTATGGAAGGCTGTTTGTCTACGATGTCCACACCCGGAAGGGTCTGCAACGTCGATGTGATGTCCGTAGGTGCCTGGCGTGCAATGTCACTTGCTTTCAGCACGTTCATTGAAACGGTCACATCGGAGAGCTTTTGCTCGAAGCGACCGGCACTGATGACAACATCCTGCAACAGGTTGGTACTTTCTTTCATGTAGATATCTTTGGTCATATTCTCACGTTTGCTGATGACGATAGGTACCAGCATGTCGTCATAACCTACGTAGCTGAATATAAGGTCAACCCCACCTTCGGGGAGGCTGATTTCGTATGCACCGTTTATGTCGGAAACGACACCTTGCTTGCCGTGCAGTGTATAGGTGACGGTGGCGCCTGCCAATGGTTCGTTCGTATTGGCGTCGTAGATGTGTCCTTTCAAAGTCTGTGCGGAGACGTATGTGCCCGTCAGCAAAAGGAGGCTTACTATAAGGTATATTTGTTTTTTCATATGGCTACTGATTACATGGTTTTTAAATTATCCTGCATTTTCTACACTAAAATAGAGTGTCAGGCTGAGGTCGCTGATTAAGGCTGACAGATCGGCCAATGTGCCTATCGTAGTTTCTCCCAGTACGGGGATTTCTCCGATACTGATGTCTCTGATGGCATCCGGCAGTACTTTCAGTAATGCAAAGATGGGGTCCAGTTCTGCCTTGTTGAGCGTGATCGCATAGTTCTCCGTGTATGCGAATTTCAGTCCTGTGGTAGACCATTGATTCAGTAAAGCATATACTTTTGGGAGTACGGTAATCAGGTTGTCACTTGCACGTGTCACCGCCTGGTTAAGTCGTATCTGGCGGATTATCATATCCACGTTTGGGGTGACGTACAGGGTATTTCCGTCCGTCATATAGAAAGATGCCAGATTGGCGGGAGAGCTTTTCCAGTCGCTTCCCTGCATTCCGGAATAGGAGGCGGTAATATTGCCATCGGCATGGAAGCTGACGTTTCTGAGAACAGTTTTCAGGAATTCGTCAATCTTAGCCTCGATTAGTTCTCCTATATCCATGCCACCTATGGAGATGCGCAACACAACTCCGGCTTTCACAAAGTTCAGTTTTTGGGCTTGTACCAAAGGGTTAGTTGGTATTTGAGGGTTTTCTATATCAAGTGCCAGCTTGCCTTTTTGTACGGTTCCGCTGTAACTGAAGGTGGTCCCGGTCTGGCTGCCCGTGGCATTTCCCGAAAATGTATATCCGCCTTGTCCGTCAGGAGACAGGGGGATATCTGTCAGTCGGGTTTCCGCCTCGTGGGGCAATATACATTGTAAAGAGAGTTGGGCTGTCC
>ULMJ01021994.1_pt1 | contig 69191 bp, 57 predicted proteins | sample 1951641 | NCBI WGS metagenome assembly ULMJ01 (sample SAMEA4835550, study PRJEB28245) | human gut metagenome | biome: gut microbiome; material: fecal sample | place: Denmark | collected 2008 | reverse complement strand
AGAGCGTCTGGACAGTGACTACAATGATATCTCACCCATTAAAGGTATCTTTAAATCTTTCAGTGACGCCCCCGGTGGTTTCAAGGAAGAATTGCAGGAGATACAGTGGTCGTTGGGTTTGGAATATACCTATCACGAACAGTTTTCCGTTCGTGGCGGCTATCACTGGGAGCATGAAAATAAGGGAAACCGTAAGTACTTCTCGTTCGGTGCAGGCTTCAAGATGAGTGTGTTCTCGCTGGATGCTGCCTATCTGGTATCTACGGCACAGAGCAATCCGCTCGACCAGACACTTCGCTTTACGTTAGGCTTCGATCTTGACGGAATAAAAGACTTGTTCGGACGTCGCAGAAGATGAAGCAGCTACGAGTTACGGGTTACAAGTGCCTTTCGGCAGGAAGAGGAGCTGTGTGTGGAACATTCATTAATGCTGAGTTTTCCAGTAGTCCAGATATATATTTGCTACCCCCAATAATATATCTGTTATATTCAATTTATCTTCCGGTAGCTTTAAGTGCAGTTTTTTAGAGTCGTATATCATTGCATTTGCTCCTTGTGTCCGTGGCGTCGTCTTCACGAACATATCCTTCAGATTGATTGTAACCGTGCTAAAGCTCCGGAATATATCCATTCCTATGATTCCATCTCCGGCGAAGTGAAGGCCATTTTGTTCAGGTGTTGCCACTACACTGAGACTATCTGTGCATCCTATATACTCTCCTATCTGGAAACATGCACCCGGCAATTTGTAAATACAGACCCGTGCTGTGCCACCAAAACCGCCAAGCCCCATTGAGTCCCTTTCTGCTATTCGTTCAATGCGGCTTTTATGCCGTTCAAAGTAATCGTAATTCAACTGACTGAGACCGGAGCCGCTGTCGAAATTCATCCGTAGTAATTCATGGTCATATACCACTTGAAGATCAAGGATGTTTTTCCCTGTAAAACAGATATTCGGGGCAAATTTCGGTGCAGGAGTCAAGTCTTTGGGAATAGTCAGGCGGTTGGTGAGGAAATCCAGTTTTATTTCTTGGAACTGATTGAGGATAGGCAGTCCGATGATAGCTTCCAGATGTTCCATGTAGCGGTCGACTTTTTCTTCTCCGGTTTTCATATCCAGCACATAGAAAGGTACGTTTCTCATCACAAGCGGACCTACCTTTATTTCTTCGGCAATGGCAAATTGTCCGCTCCCTGTACCTACTCCGTTTGCTGTGATTTCTATATCCAGTATCTTCATTCCGCAGGTTTTTGCTATTTCAGGGGTGACTACATTGACACCTGCACCCGTATCCAGCGTAAAGTTCTGTTCTTTTCCATTTATATTGCCTTCCAGAGTTATGGTAGTGGCTCCCGAACCACTTTTGCCCACATTGTCTATGCGGATAGGCAGCACTAAATCCGTTTCTGGCTTTTCCCATTGGTATAAGGCGTAGCCGGACAAAACACGATATTCTTTTTCTTTCCTCCGATATCCGGCAAGAAAGACACTGTCCACCTGCCCCTCCAGTTGGTCGCAGAAACTTTTCAGGGTTTCGGCGGCCTGGTCGTTTGCTCCCTGCTTGCTCAGGTTTTCGGTGAGAAGGTAAATCATGGAAGCCGTGTTTTCAAATCCCATATTCTCCTGTTGTTCGGCAAGCAATTTGCCGATGGCTTTGCAGGCGGCTTCGGGACGGTTGAAGAAGTTGCATAGCAATGCTTGCCCAAAGTCACGCAGAAAAGGGTCCAGCGAGTCTTTGTTGGCAGCAAATTCCCAATGCAACTCAAACCAGTTTTCCTGATTCATGTAGTTTGCTGCCCGCTCGTTGGCGGTTTGGCCGAATGCACTGAGGCTTGTGCAGATAATTGCAACGAGAAATATCTTCTTCATGTCTGTGAGTATTAGTAGATTGTATAATCTCTCAAATATACGAAAAAAAAACGTTTTGTCTATTCTTTCGCCTGCTTTCTTTAAATTATATGCAGTTTTTCATTAATACTTCTTCTCACTAAAATACCCGGGGGCGGCAAGCTGATTTTACTGTAATAATGAGGAACTGTTTTCTTTGAATCCATACGAATTAAATTTGGAAGCAAAAATAAACATTTATATCTTTGTCTCTCGGAATTATCTAATACTCTAAGGAATCCATCTTTTTATGTAAGTTTGTTCTGTAAATTAGAATCGATGAAAGATGCAAAAGATATCCATAGTCTCTTGGGAATGATTTAAGAGGAAAACACACTCGCATTTAATATATTCTATGAAATGTATTATGACCAGGTGTTTCGTTACGCTTATTATTTCCTGAAAGATACTGAGTCTTGTCGGGAAGTAGTTGCAGATGTGTTCTTTGCTGTGTGGCAATCACGCAAAAGACTAAAGGATATAGAAAATCTGGAAACTTATTTATTTATCTCCGTAAGAAACGAAGTGACGCGCTACAACAAAAAAATAGGTAGACATAACCATGTTTCATTGGATGAATTATCGGTTCAATTAGAAATAACAGAAGAAGAATCGCCTCATGATAAAATCTCTTATAAAGAAATGGAGCAGTTGTTGGGGGAAATTATTGGCAAATTGCCGGAAAAATGCCGCCTAATATTCCTGATGGCCCGCCAAGAACGGCTGAAACCCAAAGAAATTGCAGAGAAACTCTGTATATCGGAAAGCACAGTACGCGTACAAATGAAAATTGCTATAGAAAAGATCATCAAACAAATCAAACCCTATTATCCCGACCTTACTCTCTCACTATTATGGTCACTCTTCTTTCCTGTCATTAGTTAAAGAAATAAAAAACTCGAGGTCTCTTTTAAATGAAATCTGATTGAGTGTACTCCTCTGTTTAGAAACAATAATTATGAGCGAGGAAAATAACCCAATTGACATTCTACGGAATGAATTGATTCATGATATCAGTGACCCTGAGAAAGCGACATTGGAAGAATGGAGCCGTTCGACTGATGATAATCGTAGCTTTTGGCAACTGATTAGTGAAATGAAGCTTTCTTCTGAGATTGAAAAAAAGAAGGAAGAAATGAAGACCGGCATCTTGCAAGAAGTTAATAAACGGATAAACAGGAGCCGATACATCCGTCGTATTTTAAAAATCAGTACAGTAGCTGCTTCTATCGCCATTCTGTTGGGAATAACCAGTTACTTCTCCTATAGAGAAGGGTTCAATCAGATAAATAGCCAGCAGATAGAAATGTCCAACCCATTCGGTATGCTGTCGACGATTACTTTACCTGATGGGAGTAAGGTTGTTCTGAATGCAGGAACCACCATTACTTATCCCAGTGCTTTTGTTGCGAAGAACCGGGAAGTTGAAATAAAAGGAGAAGCTTTTTTTGAGGTTGCCCATGATGCCAGACATCCTTTTATTGTGAAAGCTGACCGGATCAACATCGAAGTGTTGGGTACTCAATTCAATGTAAAAGCCTATGAAGAAGATGATTGGATTGAAGTCTCTTTATCAGAAGGAAAAGTGGAAGTGCAGAGCGAGGACAAAAGGAACAGGATTTTCCTCACCCCCGGAGAACAGGCATATTATGATAAACACAATCACTCCCTGAGCACGCGTAACGTGGATATTACTCATTATACATCGTGGAAGAACGGGGCATACTATTTTAGGGCACTTCCTCTGAAAGAAATAACCAAGCAGCTCGAACGTATTTTCAATGTCCATATCCATATAACTTCTCCTAATATTGAGAATATCGTTTTAACCGGTGACTTCCTACGAGGCGAGAATCTGGAACAAATATTACGAATGATAACTGCAGATAAACGCTTGAAATACAGGATAGAAGAGTATGTAATCTATATAGATGAAAATAAAAGTTCTAAGAAATAAATTATTAACCCTAAAAATGAGTGCCTATGATAAAATAGTGTAGTATATAGAAAAGCGAAAAATGCGCTAACATTTTTCGCTTGGATAAGACTTGAGTCTGTAATAATTCATGGATTTACAAACCTAAAATCAATACAAAAATATGGATTTAAAATTAAAAGTAAAACAACCTCACCACATTTATTATTTATTTCTTGTGATTGCTTCCTTTTTTGCATCCACGGAAGTAGCCTATTCGCAAGTAAAAAATATGTCTCTTCATTTAAAGAACGTGACGTTGGAAGAAGCCTTGGGGCAAATCAGACAGAAAGGAGAATATTCTTTATGGTATCGCAATGAAGAAGTTAATTTGAAAAAAAAAGTGTCTCTTGATATTCAAAATGGCAATATCAGCCAAATTTTAGACAGCCTTTTTGAGGGGGAAAACCTGAAATATATAATAGAAGATAATCACATCGTTATCTTCAAGACAAATGGAACGAGTAAATCTGCTCAACAAACAACCAAGCAAATCACCGGTGTAATTAAAGATAATCATGGAGAACCCATCATTGGATGTAATATTATGGAAAAAGGAACATCGAACGGTACAATTACCAGCGTGGATGGAGATTTTTCCCTGAATGTTGCAGAAAAAGCGGTTTTGTTGGTCTCTTATATCGGATACCTTACACAGGAAATCCCTGTGCAAAACAAACAAAATATAGCGGTTACTTTACAGGAAGATGCAAAAATGCTGGATGAAGTAGTTGTCGTTGGCTATGGTCTTGCGAAGAAAAGTGACCTGACCGGATCTATTTCCCAGGTTAAAGCGGAGAGTATGCAAAACTATACTCCGTCAAGTGTTAGCGACTTACTACGCAATAGTATTCCGGGTATGAGTGTAGGATATTCCGTATCCGCGAAAGGAAGTGGTGATATGATGATTCGTGGCGATAATACGCTGACCGCCGGCTCAAGTCCGCTGATTATTGTCGATGGAGTAATCTATAATGGTGACATTTCGGATATCAACCCGAATGACATTGAGAAGCTGGATATAATGAAAGATGCAAGTTCGGCTGCCGTTTATGGATCGAGGGCTACAAACGGGGTGGTTGCTATTACGACAAAAAAAGGAAATTCCCAGAAGCCTGTTATCAACTTTAGCGGAAGTATAGGGATATCTACCGCTGCGAACAGGGTGAAACCTTATGATAAAGAGGGCTTCATTAAATGGCGTTCCGATATGTTTAAATCAGTCTATAGTGCAACTGTGCCACAGAGCCCCTGGAGTCCTTTTGATGATCCGCGTACGATAGATCCTCAATATCTGGATCAATGGATGACTTACCATAGTACTACACAGGACAATCTTGTAGATGCCTGGTTATCTGGTTTACGACTGACCGGGTTGGAAATTGAGAATTACAAATCAGGAAGAAGCATTGACTGGGAGGACTATATTTTTCATAATGGTCCCAGGCAAGATTACAACCTGAGCCTTTCCGGAAAAAAAGAAGATTTCTCTTATTATTGGTCACTGGGATATATGACAAATGAGTCATTGGTAAAAGGGGATGAATTTTCTACCATACGTTCACGGGTGAATATAGAGGGAAAATCTGCCCGTTTCTTGAAAGTGGGATTGAATGCACAGTTCTCTTACCGTGACGAGAGTTCGGTCCCTGCGGATGTGAGCCAATACACCAAACTAACCCCTTACAGTTCATTTTATGAGGATGATGAGGAAACATTAAGGTTATATCCGAATGATGACAATCAGGCACTTCACCCATTGTTGAATCCCACATACAGGTCGCGGGAACAGGAATACTTTACACTCTTCCCTAAGATCTATGCAACTCTGGATTTACCATTCGGCATCACTTATACTGTAAACTATACAACCCGGTTTGTTTTTTACCACAACCATACACATGACTCCTCTGCACATCCACAGTGGAAGTTATTCGGAGGAAGTGCTTCCCGTGAAAATTCATTGAGAAGGGAATGGCAGGTTGATAATATTATAAACTGGAACAAAACCTTTGCACAGAAACACAAGGTGGATGTTACATTCCTGGTAAACGCCGAGCAGTTCCGTAATGATACGGAGAAAATGAATAATCAGAATTTCAGTCCAAACGACATCCTCGGGTATCACGATATGTCTATAGGAAACTTACCGGAAATTTCGAGTAATGATGAGATCCGGACATCGGATGCGTTGATGGCAAGGCTTAACTATGGCTTCATGAATAAATATTTGCTGACCTTGTCGGTGCGGAGAGATGGATCATCCCTGTTTGGCTACTCCAATCCGCGTGCCACCTTCCCTGCCGCAGCTCTGGGATGGGTACTCTCAGAAGAAAAGTTCTTTAAAGTGAAGTTTGTTGATTATCTTAAATTAAGAGCATCCTGGGGTATAAACGGTAACAGAGACATTGATAACTATGCTGCCTTGTCTAAGATGCTTGCCGAGAAATCGCTGAATACTGATGTAAGCGGAACCCCGATTATCATTCCTACCCTGGAAATAAATACGATGGGAAATAAAAAGCTTAAATGGGAAAAGACCGAAGCATATAACCTTGCTTTAGATTTCAGGCTGTTCAATGGCATTTTAAACGGAACAATAGAAACCTATTATATGTCGACCACAGATGTACTGGTCAACAGAGAACTTCCCACTATCACCGGATATAAAAGAGTGTATGCCAATTTGGGAGAGATAAGGAATAAAGGACTTGAACTTTCTCTGAGTAGCACCAATATGAAACAGCATAATTTTGAATGGACCTCCAATCTGCTCTTTGCCTTAAATAGGAATAAGATCATTTCGATAACCGGTGAAAAGTATGACGTTTTTGATAAAGATGGTAACTTTGTAGGACGGAAAGAGCCGGATGACAAAACCAATAACTGGTTTATCGGTCAGGCAAAAGATGTGATATGGGATTATAAAATTCTGGGAACCTGGAAGACCGGGCAAGAAGAAGAGGCTGCCAAATGGAATCAGGCACCCGGTGACTTCAGACTGGAAGATGTAAATGATGATGGACTGCTGACAGATGAAGACAAACAGTTTCTGGGATATAAGACCCCACGATTCTCGTGGACATTGAGTAACACTTTCAGACTGTTCAATGATTTTGAATTCTCCTTCGTCCTGTATTCTCTTTGGGGACACAAGGGAAGCTATGATTTGGCAAAGCATGATAACCATATCGAAGATCGCTGTAATTCCAGGGATATTCCTTATTGGACTCCTGAAAATCAATTGGATGATTATGCCCGGTTGAGGTCTGCTCCCGCTAAGGGAGTGAGCTATTCAGTATGGTTTGACAAGTCTTATATACGCTTGGAAAATGTAGCTTTAGCTTATAAGGTGCCTTCCAAATTTTTGAAGAAGACTCCTATATCCAACCTTAAATTTACATTGAATGTGAAGAATGCGGGGATATGGGCTAAAGACTGGAAGTTCGGCGACCCCGAAGACGGAATGCGTTCACAAAGAATATTCACTTTTGGATTGAATATGACACTTTAATTCTAAACTAAATTATATAGATATGAAAACCATTATGAAATATAAAGCAGCGATCCTGTCTTTTACCATTTGTCTTTTCTGCTCCTGCGGATCAGATTTCCTTAACCCTGACCCTTTGTCTTTTTATGCTCCCGAAAATGCATTGACCGATGAGGCGGGATTGCAAGCGGTATTGGACAAAGCAATGACCACCTTCCGGGGAGAATTCTGCACCGACCAGGCACCATTTTGCACCAATATGAAATATTCGGATATAGCCGTAGACGGTACAACCGATAAGGCAACCCCGTGGCAGGATTTAAATAATCAGATGCTGCCCGATGGAAAAAATGATGACTTGGCATACACCAGAATCGGATGGTACTGGGACAATTCTTTTATCAACATTAAAAACTGCAATACGATTGTAAACAGAATCGATCAAGCTACATTCAAATCGGAAGAGTCAAAGAATGCCTTGTTGGGCAGTGCCTATTTTGTGAGGGCCTATCGCTACTACATGAAAACCTTGCAGTATGGAGATGTACCTTTGGTTTTGGAAGAACTAACCGAACCTAAAGTGGACTACTATACCACCACCAAAGAATCTATTTGGCTGAAAATGATAAAAGACCTGGAGTTTGCAGCACAACATGTCCCCGAAGCTAATAAAGTAAATGGCGGACAGGTGACCAAAGCTGCCTGCAAGCATCTATTGGCCAAGTACTATTTGCTTGAAGGAAGATTCGATGATGCTATCCGGATAACGACCGAAGTTATTAGTGGAGGAGTTCATAAACTGTGCAATGAGCGGTTCGGAGCAGACAAGAGTGTTGCCAATAAAGACGTGGTATGGGACATGTTCCGTATTGAAAATAAGAGCTTGCCGGAAAATACGGAAGGATTATTATTGGCTATCAATAGATATGGCATGGAAGGAAATACGAATGGCACCTATGTGATGCGTAATGCACTTCCTTATTATGGATTGACGGGAATTATTAAAACCCCTAACGGCGCAAACGGCTTGTCGGATGCAGCCAAAAATGAAATTGGTCTTGTAGAAAAATACGGCAGAGGAATCAGTCGTATCCGCCCCACCTGGTATGCACAAAAAGGTGTATGGACCATTAACAAGGTAGAAGACTTTTCTGATTACAGGCACCGGACGGATAATGAAAACTGGATGACAATGGAAATGCTGGTTTATAACAGTCCCGCACTGAAGAAAAACGGAAATGAGTGGTATGGGAAAAATCTTCAATTGTATAATGATCAGGGGAACATTTTATGTAATGACACTATCAGATGCTGGTTTAGCTGGCCACACTATAAAACCTGGTATCCTGATCCTGACCGTGTGCAGCCCCAGGGAGGACCGGGGGATTTCTATATTTTCCGTTTAGCCGAAACTTATTTGCTCAGGGCAGAGGCATATGTATGGAAGGGTGAATGGCAGAAAGCAGCCGACGATATAAACGTCATAAGGAAAAGAGCCAATGCACAATACATGTATTCGGCTGCAGATATTGAAAAGCAAAAGACAGGTGCCGTATTAGATGAAAGGGCAAGGGAATTGTATTATGAAGAACCGCGTAAAGTGGAACTAACCCGAATGGCTATTATTTATGCTCGGACAGGAATCCCCTGCTATAATGGAAAGACGTACACTATGGACAGGCTGACAGAAGATAACTTCTGGTATGACAGGGTGGTGGAAATCAGCGACTTTTATAATAAAGGTGTCCGAACTCCCTACGGAAACTATTTCACCTGCTCACCTTTCCATATCTTCTGGCCTATTCCTTCGTATGCAATCAATACGAACTCCGGAGGAATAATCAATCAGAATAAGGGGTATCCCGGTACGGAAAAGAATGTTCCTCCTTTGGTATATGAGGGGAATTAAGTAATTTAGTGGAAGAATCAAATCAGAAAAATATGTTTTTAACTGATAACATTATGAGATCTGTCACTGGAGCAGTGTTGATTTCACTAAGTTCGGGAGTACTTGCTGGAACCAAAGAAAAGAAAGAACCGGATAAGCGGCCAAACATTTTGTTTGTGATAAACGATGACCAAAGCTATGCACATACAAGTTTTGCCGGCAGCCGGTTCGTAAGTACACCCGGGTTCGACAGGGTAGCTTCCAACGGAATCTACTTTACCAACTGTTATGCTGGTTCTCCGGGAAGTGCTCCTTCCAGAAGTAGTCTGGTGACGGGACGCCACCACTGGCAAAACAAACAGGCTGGGCAGCACGCCTCTTCCTGGATGAAAGAGCATGTTCCGTTTGTCGACCTACTGGAGGCAAGTGGATATTACACCGGATTTACCGGTAAAGGAGTCGATCCATTTCAATACGCACGTAATGATGAGGACTCCTTGTGGAGAAAGGGAAATGCTGCCGGACATCCCTTCAATAAACATAGGTATAAAAAAAATAGCCCTTCGGATTCACGTACGGCTAAAGGGATTGGATTGATTAATTATTATGAGAACTTTCGCTCGTTCTTGCAGCAACGTAAAGAGGGGCAACCTTTCTATTTCTGGTATGGAGCTACCGAACCTCATCGTGTTTATGAGAAAGGTTCGTGGAAACGTAATGGAAAGAAAATCGAACAAGTGGATGTTCCCGGTTTTCTTCCTGATACGGAAGAGGTCAGAGGGGATATGTTGGACTATGCGGTAGAAATAGAATGGGCTGATTCGCATTTGGCTAAAATGCTGGAATATCTGGATTCAATAGGTGAACTCAATAATACAATTGTTATAGTAACGGCAGATAATGGCATGCCTTTCCCTCGGGCAAAAGCCAACTGCTTTGAATATGGTGCACATGTCCCCTTTGCGGTCAGCTATCCGAAAGGCTTTCCGGGTAAACGCCGGGTAGATGATCCGATAGGCTTTACCGATATTGCTCCCACTATCCTGGAGATGGCGGGAGTGAAACCGGATGGAATGCTTCCTATTTCGGGGCGTAGCTTCATAAATATACTCCGATCGGAAAAAGAAGGAATAGTGGATAAAACGAAAAAGTATGTGTATATGGGGCGCGAAAGGCATTCCTCTTCCCGTTGGAGAAATCTGGGATATCCGCAACGTGCTGTCCGTAATCAGGATTATCTGTTAATCTGGAATGTCAAACCTGAACGTTGGCCTGCCGGAGCTCCTCAGATGGTGGATAAGGATACAGGCGAATTATATCCCATGTACGGGATAGGTGAAGATGGGACTTTTCATTCCGACCGGGCTTTTACCGATGTGGATGATGCACCTTCAAAAACTTTTTTGATAGAGCATTATAAAGATCCTGCCATCCAGCCTTACTTTGAACTGGCATTCGGTAAACGTCCTGAATTTGAATTGTACCATATTGGAAATGACCCGTTCTGTCTTGATAATCTGATAGGGAAAAAGGATTATGCTGCGATTGAAAAAGAACTGAGACAGGCTTTAGTAAATGAACTAAAGCGGTCGGAAGATCCCCGTACTGTGGGGCCTGATAAAGAGATATTCGACTCCTACATCCGATATAGTCCGGTGAGAGAATTTCCCAAACCTGACTGGACAGAATAACAGGATAGGAATCAGGTTATTCAGAAGCCTTAAAAGGATTCCTGAATTGAAGTGAAAATGAGTGTATCTGCTATTTTGACCTATACTGGATATAATTTTATAAGGTATAGGGAATAGGTCAAAACAGAACTGATACACTCATTTATAGTGTATCAGTAGTGTATTAATAGTGTATCAGTAGTGTATGAATAATATAGAAAAAAGAATCTGACAGTTTATCCTTTTACCGGGGATTTATAGTGTGAAGCGATTTCTTTTCCTTACTTTTGTGCGTATAGATAGAAAAATAATTAAGACATATAAGATTATGGGAAAAGTAAAAGATGGGGTTATCGGCGGTTTTTCCGGTAAGGTGGGACCGGTAGTGGGGTGCAAAGGCAAGAATGGGTATTACGTGCGTTCGTTACCCACAGGGGGCAATCCGTCGCGTTCGGATAAGCAGCGTTCGGCCCGTTCCAAATTTGGTGTGGCCATTGGGCTTGCGAAGATGTTGACGCCTTTTTTGCGTGTAGGTTATCGGGAGTTTGCCGCAGTCCGCTCGCCTTTCAATGTGGCTGTGTCGTGTATACTGGGCGCCGCCGTGGTAGCGGGGGAGGACGGACCCGTTATTGACTTTGACAGAGTGCTGGTGTCGCATGGTGGACTGACGTCGGCAGAGGGCGCTACGGCTGAAGTGGCTGATGATAAAGTATCCTTTTTCTGGGCTGATAATAGCAATAAGGGGAATGCTGCCGGGACAGATGTAGTCTTGTTGCTGGTTTACAACAAGGAGCTGGGACAACCGATGTATGACGTGAACACTGCCCATAGGCAGGACGGTAAAGCTACATTGATTCTGCCTGATGGTTGGAAAGCAGAGTCGTTGGCTGTCTATTTGGGGTTCAGTAGCGCAGATGGAAAAATGACGGCAAACAGTGTGTGCTTGTGGAATGGGTGATAGGCAACGTTTGAAGTGAAGATATTAGGGTGTGAATGCATGCCGGCATGTGAAACTAAAAAAGAGAAGGAACATGCCGGCATGTTGTGTTTGGAACTTTGAAATCATAACATAATAGTTTTTATATTTGTTAATATTATGTTAAAAGCAAGGCTTTTAATGTCTTGAATATATAATAATATTACTTTTACGAAAAGTTTGTATGCTTTTGCAGATTGATGGTGTTTTTATTGAATAACAGGTCTGCAAAGGAGAAGCTTTATGCCGTTTTGTGTTCTTTATATGCTTTAGAATGGTTTAATGGCATGTTTTGGAACAGGATATATATATTGCGGAATTACCGGATAATACAGCTGAATGTCGTTTTAGTATCGCTTTTTGTCCGTATAATCCAATTTTTATTGTATTTAATTTTCTGTAAAGGGTCGCATTTATAATAAATCTTAATAATAATAATTATGAAACTCAAATTTAGTTTGCCTTTAATTCTTCTCTTTTTAATTTCTTTGGGAGGATATGCGGCCGGACCTTTGGAATATGAGATCGTCGGTGCCGGTAGTGGAACGCAGGGTACATATCTGGTAAAAGTGTACGTTGTTTCCAAGAAAAATAAGCCGGACGCTGATTTACTGAAAAAATGTGCTGTTCATGGAGTGCTGTTCAAGGGTTTTTCCAGCCAGGAATCGCGGGTGACTCAGAAAGCACTGGCGGGTAGCACGCTTACCGAACAGGAACATTCCGATTTTTTTGAACCATTCTTTAAAGATGGAGGAGGCTATCAGAATTATGCCGATATGGTAACCGCCCAATATGATATTGTGAAGATGGACAAAAAGCAATATCGTATTGGTGCCACATTTTCCGTTTCGAAAGATCGTTTGCGTAAGGATCTTGAAAAGGCAGGGGTAATAAAAGGACTTGGAAGCGGCTTTTAACTATTAATTTAAACATAACATGCAATTTATGAAAGTGAGATTTAGTTTTATTCTTGCCGTGTCGGCAATATGCATGGCATTCAGTTCGTGCAAATCTCCTTCGACAGCGGCATTTTATACGTTTGAAACAGAATGTGTGGGAAATGCAATGGATGGGACGGTGGTACTTCGTGCATGGGGACAGGGCGCCTCCCGGGCGGATGCTGTGGAACAAGCCAAAAAGAAAGCCGTACGCGACATTATCTTCAGCGGAGTACAGAAGGGCCAATGCAAATTCAAACCGCTTCTTTTTGAGGTTAATGCGGAGGAGAGGCATCAAGCTTATTTTGACAACTTCTTCAGTAAAAACGGTGCATATGTCGATTTCGTGAAGATGGATGCCACCAAAATGGGGTCGGGCGTGAAGAAAAAGAGCCAGACACGCGATTCGTATGCGCTGGTGCTAAGAGTGCTGAGAGCTGATCTGGAGAAAAAGCTTATTTCTGACAATATCTTAAAAAAGTAGTATATGCGAAAACTCATTGGTACTTTGATTTTCTTGACCGTCATGGGGCAGGCGGCATTTGCCCAGGTGAAGAAACCCACCATTATGGTGATTCCGGCAGACGCGTGGTGTGCAAACAATAATTATATGCGCTCTTACGAGGCGCAGGGGGTTAAAACGGATGTACCCGATTATAAAAGTGCTTTGCAGAATGATATAGACTTACTGAATGTGATAACCAAAATCGGCGAGTTAATGGCTGAAAGAGGATTCCCTCTGAAAGATCTTTCTTCCACTATCAGGAGTATGGAACAGTCGTCGGCAGAAAACCAGATGTTGACAAGTTCTGCTTCGGGAGCTTCGCTGGCCGAGACGCCTTATGAACAATTGCTCAATAGAGCGAAAGCCGATATTCTGGTGGAGTTGGTTTGGAAGATTAATGTTACCGGCCCCAAACGCTCGGTCACCTATACATTGCGCGGGCTGGATGCGTATACAAACAAGCAGATTGCTGCTGCCACCGGGACGGGGGCAACTTCTTTGTCGGCCGAAACTCCGGTATTGCTTGAGGAGGCTGTACTGAATAATATGGATAATTTCGCTTCTCAGCTACAAGCACATTTCGATGATTTGCAGACAAACGGGCGCGAAGTAAATGTAGAAATATTAGTGTTCGACAATGGTTCCGGCAAGAATCTGGAGACTGAATTTGACGGCGAGATGTTGACGGATATCATTGACGGATGGATGTACAACAATACACAGGAACATCGGTATAATGTATCGGATGCTACGGAGAATCGTATGCTTCTGGAGCAGGTTCGCATCCCCCTTTACCGTGAAAACGGTATGCCGATGGATACCCGTAGCTTTGCCAACAATTTACGGCGTTATCTGAGGGCTGCGCCCTACAATGTGGAGTGCAAACTGCTCACCAAAGGATTGGGAAAGGCTATATTGGTAATCGGAGAAAAATAACATTTAATACATCTGTGGTATGAAAAAGATAATTTTTCTGTTTCTCCTGATGTGTATGGCAGGTATGAAGGCCTACTCGCAGGACTGTGAGATACGTTTGATGGCAATTGATGTCGGACAGGATGGAGAAACGCCGGCTTCGGCCAACGAATATTTATACAATCGCTTGTGTACGGTAGTGAGCAGCGACGGCATCAGTGCATCGGGAGATTATGCACAATTTTTTGTGGCAGCCAAGGCATTGCCGCTTTACGAACAGGTGGTGGCGGGAGCTCCTGCTAAGACGGCACTGACTTTATCGCTCAACCTTTATATCGGTGACTATTTGGGTGAAAAGGTGTTCGACCGCATTGCTTTTGAGATACGCGGAGTAGGCGAGAGCCGCGAACGCGCTTTTTTGAATGCCTACCGTTCGCTGAATGCCAGCAACGAGAAAATTGCAAGTTTCCTTGAGAAAGGCAAGAAACGCATTATCAGTTATTATGATGCAGAGTACAGCAATATAATCAAGGAGGCGCAACGTTTGTCGCAGTTGCGTAATTATGAACGGGCACTGTTTCTGCTGACAGCCGTTCCTGTGTGTTGTAAGGGTTACGAGCTTGTTTCCGAAGAACTGGTGAAGACCTATCATGCTTATATTGATTATAGCTGTGACCGTCTGTTGATGCTTGCCCGCAATGCCTGGGCCGTAAATCCTGACCAGACCGGTGCCGCCAGAGTAGCGGAGATTCTGAATCAACTGGAACCGGATGCGGCATGCTATGGTGAGGCGATGGAGTTGTACAAGGAGGTGAAAGCAAAAGTCAAGGACGACTGGAACTTTGAGATGCGCCAAAAGTATAATGACGAGATTGCCATACGGAAACAAGTCATTGATGCGGCTCGTGCTGTAGGTGTAGCTTTTGGAAAGGGGCAGCAGCCTAAGACAACAAATCTTATGTGGTTGAAATAACAAAATAATATCTTATGGAAACAATTCGTCGTTTTTTATTGCTATTGGGAGGCCTTCTGGCTTTTGCAGGCTTGCAGGCTCAGAATTTGCGTCCCGAAGCAAATGAGAAGGGAAAGTTCGGTTATGTCGATAACCAGGGAAAAAAAGTGATTTCGTATAAGTATACCGAAGCATATCCGTTTGAAGAAGGATTAGCAAAGGTAAAGAAGGGAGATAAATATGGATTCATCAATCCCAAAGGTGATGCAGTGGGAAAGATTAAATATACGCTGATTCTGCCTTTTACAGGGAATTTCTGCCGTGTGGCGGTAGGAGGTAGTTATAAGGACGGCATCCTGAAAGGTGCAAAGTGGGGATTCCTCAACAAGCGGGGGGAAGAGATTTTGCCACCGAAATATGATGAAATCGGAGAATTTGAAGATGGAGTGGCTTATGTTATCAATGGCAAGAAGTATGGTCTGATTGATGACCATGCACAATTTTTGTTAGAACCTAAATATGTGGCAGTCGGGTTGTTTGACAAGTTCGGGCATTGCTGGTTTGCTTCTTCGGGCAAGGTAAACAAGAAAACCGGAAAGTTGAGTGGTGCCAAATACGGTTTGATAAACAGGGAAGGAAAGGTAGTGGTTCCGGCTAAATATCTGACTCTCGGTTACTTCTTTAAATATAAGAGGAAGGATACGCAAGAGATTGTGGATTATAATGCAACTGTATCCAGTGGCTATGGATTGTATGCTCTACAAAGGCCTTTGAGTCGTTTGTTCAGTCCTGAGAACTATTATAATCTGACCTTGGCTACTGCAAAAACAAAGGAGGCAGCCGATAGCTTGAACTTCTTCTTTGATAATATAGAAATTTCCACGGAGGGTGATTTCTTGTTTTATGGGAAAGGGCTGAATAGATATGGAATTATGAATGACCGTGGCGACATTGTAGTCCCTGAAAAGAAATTTCATGAGGTGCATTGTCCTTCCAATGGTATTGCTTTGGTGGGAAAACTCCACAAAAAGAAAATGGAGTACGGCTATTATAACGTTGAATCCGGATATTTGAAAGAGTTTGCAGAGAATGAGATTTTGCAGTCCTATATTGATGGCGTCGGCAAGATTCAAAATAAGAATGACAAGACTGCCTATTTTGTCGATAAGTCCGGAAACCGGGTTACTGACGTGTTCCGCATGGCCATGAATTTTGATAAAGGCATGTGTATTGTGCAAGATAATGCGAGTGGTAGATTCGGAGTGATTGATAATAAAGGAAAGAATGTTCTTCCATTTGAGTATGATGATGTAAAAGCTAATTTCAGTGAAGATATGTTGGGCGTTTGCAAGGCCGGGAAGTGGGGGATAGCCGACCGTTCTGGCAGTATTGTCATTCCGTTGACATATAAGAATGTATCTGACTTTAGACATGGCTGGGCTGCTGCACAGATAGAAAACGGCAGATGGGGAATGATTGATAAGGAAAGTCGTCAGATAGTGCCCTTTGAATGGGGGGATCTTAAACTGGTGAATGAACCTGCTCCCCGATATATTTGGGGGAAAGATGGGGCGTTGTGGTATTGCTATGATCTTAAGAAAAAGGCCATGGCATTTAGCCAGGGTTTTGAAGATGCAAGCAACTTTAAGGAGAACTACGCTTATGTGGCCATGGAGGGTAAATATGGCATGATTGACATCAATGGAAATCTCATCGTACCTTGCAAAATGGATAACTTCTCCCGTTTAAAGAATGCTTTGGCTTATATGGAGAAGCTGGGCAAGACATCTTTGAATGATACGGATGCTTTCCGTTTGAATATTTATGAGGATGTTTCGGTCAATGCATTCAAGATAACCGACCGCATACCGGATGATAAATGGGATTATTAATCAATGTAAATTAGCTTATACTTTATGAAAAAGATAGCTTTAGTTTTGATGCTGGCAGTTTTGTCTGTCATGCAGTCATATGCACAGAAGGATTCTACGGCAATGAATTATCGCCGGAGTTCATTATATAGTCTTCTGATAAATCACGATGACCAGAAGTTTGCCCGGGAAATAAGTGATGTTTTTCTCCAGATTCCTACCCCGGATAAGTATAATAATCATGATTTATCGGTGAAGGTGGTTTCTATGGGACAGAAACTGAAGGATACGCAGGTGGTGGATGAGTTCGTAAAGAACAATGGCATAGCTTCGCGCATGGTTTCCCGCTGGTTCAACCGTGACCCTTTGACCGGAGTATGTGATGTGGAACTGGTGAAGGAGCGTGGTCTTTATGATGCAAGTGAGTTCGATAAAGAATTGGCTGCCCGTTCCCAAAGGGGGATGGCTATGCTGGAGGATGCCGGTGAAGATTTAATTGGAAATTCTTTCCTGGTGGTAAATGATATCAGGTATATAGACCGTGAGAAAACCGGTAAGGCATTTGGAACTGCATTCAGAATCCTGGGGGCAGTAGCGGATGTGGCTTTGGGTACAAATTCTTTTTCAGATTTAGGTGATTCGATGGGCGACATGATGGAAACTCTGAAAGGTTTCAAGGTAAATGTCATCACTCATCTCTATCAGTTGGTTTGGGATGAAGAAACGGCTATGACTTTTTATAGAGACTATTACTCTACTGATTCTGACCAAGCTAAAAAGCAGGCATTTGATAACCATCGTAGCAAGTTCAGCATGCGATATATCGGTATGCAGAAGAGTAGCGGCAAAGATGTTTCATTTCTTGGGGTGAACCTTGATGAACCGAAACAGATGATTCGCAAGGCATGTCAACGTGCCATTGATGAAAATATCGCTTCTTTGCAGCAGAACTTTGAAGCGTTTAAGGTAAAGACTCCTCTTACGGAAGTGGAACCAATCTGTGCTCAAATAGGGATGAAGGAGGGCATTACGGAAAAATCCCGTTTTGAAGTGCTGGAAGCTGTGATGAAGGACAATAAGGTGGAGTATAAAAAGGTTGGAGAGATTAAACCGGTGTCCGGAATGATTTGGGATAACCGGTATATGGCGAAGGAAGAAGGAGCAGCCGGTGCGGAATTGGGCCAGACGACTTTCAAGAAAGTGAGTGGCCGTGATTTTTATCCGGGAATGTTAATCCGTGAAATTAAATAGGAGGGAGGACAACTATATGAAACAATTTGTGGTATCGTTGTTTTTGATGTTTTTCTTTGTGGCTACGGTGTCTGCCCAGAGGTGGTTTGGCGATGATGGTGGAGCTGACATGAAGAGAAGCCAGTGGGGCATTGATTTAGGGGTTGGAAAAATGGCTGATGTTGATGGGAGTGTTGGTTTTTCAGGTGGCATCCGTTATCAATATAATGTTCATCGTTTTTTGGGCGTGGATGTCTTTGGAGTCAATTATGTAGGTCAGACAGTGAGGGGTGAAGGCTTGGGCCCAAGTGTTTTGCAGGCTATGATGGGACTTCGTGGAAAAACGCCCACTCTATATCAGGATGTTTCTGCTTATTTAGGTTTGCGCTTAGGGTATGGACACGATTTCTATGTTGAAGAAGGCGGACTGGCTTTGGAACTTAATTTAGGAATAAATATTACTCCGCATTTAAGTCTGGGATATGTATTCAATATGCAGAAGCTTAAGTTTGAAAATGCTTCTGCAAAATATAAATTTAATGGCTTGAGATTAGGGTTTGTATTTTGACATATTTAGGAATAAAAGAAAAGGGACTGATGGAAATGTAGTTCCTTTTCTTTATATTGTGCACAAAGCAAGTCAAACGTTATCGGTAAAATTCTGCTGAAAGAACAGGGAAACTTTCCTTTTTCAAATATTTATTCCGTACTTTTGTCCGTGAAGATTTATTGTTAAACCGTGAAAGAAATCCATATGAGGCAACTGAAAGTAATTTTAGCAGTCTTTTTTGTATCCCTGTCCCTGTATTCTTATGCCAATGAAACAGACTCTTTGCTTCGGGTACTTGATATGTCTATCAGGAACCGCCCCCAATATACATTAGAACGCCAGGAACAGATAGATGCTTTGCAACGGAAACTCCATTTGCCTCATTCGGACCAGGAACGCTTTGATGTCTATCGCGAATTGTTCGGCAAATACCGTTCTTATCGCATGGACTCCGCCCTGTGGGTTGCCAACCAGCGTGTGGAGCTCGCCAAGCGCATGAAGAATCCCCTTCATATTTATTCCGCCGAACTGAATGTGGCCGAGGTCATGATAGGAGTGGCCATGTATAAGGAAGGGTTGGAGATACTGGACGGCATTAAATCCGGCGACTTGGATGCTTCCGGTATTTCTTACTATTATTATCAGTATCACCAGGTTTACACGTTAATGGAGGATTATGCTTTTTCCGATAAGATGAAAGATCACTACCGGAGCCTTGCTTATCAATATAAAGATTCTATTCTCAATATCCGGAAGCCAGGTTCGCAGGGCTATCTGCTGATGAAAAGCGAGAAACTTCTGTATGAGGAAAAATACGACGAAGCCATCGAGATACTGAACAGTTGCTATGAGACGCATAAACGAAAAGGGTATAGTGTTGCTATTCCTTCCATAGGGCTGGCAAATGCCTATGGCGTGATGGGGAAGACAGAGCTTCAGAAGAAATATCTGATTATTTCCGCTATCGCCGACATCCAGGCAGCGACGAAGGAATATATTTCTCTTTGGAAACTGGCAAACCTCTTGTTTCAGGAAGGCGATATTAACCGTGCTTATACCTATATAGAATGTTCCATGCAGGATGCCACATTCTGCAATGCCCGCTACCGTACACAGGAGATTTCGGAAATGCTGCCCATTATTAGCCGGACTTATGAGAACAAGTTGCGGCAGGAGAAGACACAGATGGTTGCTTTGTTCGTCCTGACTTCTGCTCTGCTGATAATCCTGCTGATTGCCCTGATGTTCATTTTCTACCAGATGAAGCGGCTGAATGTTGCCCGGAAGGCAGTGAGCGATATGAACGAGGAGCTCAAGCATATCAATGCAAACCTGCATACATTGAATGATAAGTTGCAGGAGTCCAACCAGGTGAAGGAAGAATACATCGGTTACGTTTTCAATATGTGTTCGCTCTACATCAACAAACAGGAGGAACAACGGAAAATGCTTGCCCGGAAAATTAAAACCGGACAATTGGATGACCTTTATAAGACTGTTAATTCTTCTTCTTTTGTAGCCAATGAACTGAAAGAGTTCTTCTATACGTTCGACAGTGTGTTCCTGAAACTCTATCCTAAGTTCATAGAGCAGTTCAATACTTTGCTTCAGGAAGATGAGCGCATTTGTCCGAAGGAAGGTGAGTTGCTGACGCCGGAGTTGCGTGTCTTTGCTCTCATCCGGTTGGGAATCACTGATAGCGGGAAGATTGCTAACTTCCTTCATTATTCAGCCCAGACGGTATATAACTATCGCTTGAAAGTACGGAACAAATCTCAGCTTTCTAAGGATGAATTTATGGAAGCGGTGCAGCAAATAAGATAAAAGATCGTGAATACTCGGTGAATTATAGTAAAATAACGAATAATTTGTTTGGCACTATTCATATTATTACTATATTTGTATGGTAATTAAGTCCAAAGCGTTATGAGTTACAAATCAGTGAAAGACGTTGTAACTATGTTGCAAGAGAACGGTTTTGTTCTAAGGAGTCAGAAGGGTAGTCACATGAAGTTTGAGAAAGACGGCAAAGTGGTTATTGTACCGAATCATAATAGCAAAGGCGTTGAGAAAGGCACTTATTACAGCATTTTGAGGCAAGCGGGGCTGAAATAAGCCCCCTTGTTCTCATGATTTAAAAACAGGAGGTAATATGAAAACAGTAGAAGTTATTGTCGAACATGCAGGAAAGAATCTTAGTGCTTATATCGAAGGTGCCCCGGTTATCACTGTGGGCAATGATATGCGGGAGATTGAGGACAATATGAAGGAGGCTATTGAACTGTATCTGGAGGATAATCCTGATCCTTGCGAATTGTTATCCGGGGAGTTTGATTTGAAGTTCAAGATTGATGCTGCTACCTTTATCAACTATTATAGCAATATCTTTACCAAAGCTGCGCTAAGTCGTATCACGGGAATCAATGAACGTCAGTTATGGCACTATGCGGCTGGAGTTCACAAACCTCGCAGGCAGCAATTGGAAAAAATACAGAAAGGTATTCAAGCGTTGACGAAGGAGTTATCTGCTATTAATTTGCTTTAGAATACGAACTACCTGAAATATCAAGAAACACTATATTGCATTGATGAAATCTTGCAGAATGGTGTATTATCGAAGTGGGGAGGCTATTTTTAGCCTCTTTTTATTTTCCTCAAATGTCTCCTCTTATCTACTTTTCTTGTCTATAAGAAAAAAAAGTATATCTTATGTATATCAGTTACTTATCTCTTTTTTTGTTTCTACTTCCGTCTACTTTACCCATCTACTCAGATCACTTACCCTGAAAGTAATGCTTTAACTTTGCCGTAGAAAATAAAGTTAACAATAGGTCTTCTTTTAGGTATTAGTTTTTATTGGGTAAAATGTAGAATGAATTATCTTTTTTATTAATTATAATAATAACCTTATGAAAAACATTTTTAGACTTGTCAAGGGACTTCTCCCTTTGTTGGGATTACTACTATCCCTGTCGCTTTCAGCACAAGACATCGTGGTGAAAGGACATGTAAAAGACGCTACCGGTGAAGCGGTTATCGGGGCTAACATTCTGATTAAAGGCACATCCGTAGGTACTATTTCTGATGTAGACGGTAACTTCACGCTAAAGGCGGCTACCGGAAATGTACTCTCCATCACAAGTATCGGTTATAAAGGGCAGGAAATTGCCGTAACAAATAAACCTCTCATTGTGGTTACTTTGCTCGAAGACAGCGAGATGCTGGACGAAGTCGTAGTCATCGGTTATGGTCAGGTGAAGAAAGGCGACGTGACCGGCTCCTTGCTGACTGTGAAGCCGGACGAACTGAACAAGGGTAAACAACTGACTGCCGAAGATGCCCTGGTAGGTAAAGTTGCCGGTGTGAACATTGTTCCGGGCAACGGTGCTCCGGGTAGCGGAGGTACCATCCGCATACGTATGGGCGCCTCTTTGTCGGCAGATAACGACCCGTTGATTGTTATCGACGGTGTGCCTGTGAGCAATACCTCTATCAGTGCCATCAATCCGAATGACATCGCCTCGTTTACGGTGCTGAAAGATGCTTCGGCTACAGCTATCTACGGTTCGCGCGCCTCTAATGGTGTCATCATCATCACTACTAAGAAAGGTACAGGCGACGGCACTACACGTCCGTCTTTCAACTATAACGGGAATATGACGGTGAGCAATGTATATCAGTATATGGATGTACTTTCCACCGAAGAATTCCGCAAAGCTTTTGCAGAACATGGCAATGCGCCCGAAACTTTCCGGTTGGGCAATGCCGATGTAGACTGGCAGAAAGAAATCTATCGCGTGGCACTCGGCACGGACCATAACCTCTCCATGACCGGGGCTTTGAAAGGCATGCCATACCGTGTATCCGTAGGCTATACTAACCAGAACGGTACGTTGAAGAATAATAACTACGAGCGTATCAATGCCAGTGTAGGTTTGTCTCCGAAGTTCTTCAACAAGCATCTTTCTGTAGATATCAACGTAAAAGGGAGTATAGAGAACGATAAACCGGTTTCAACGGGTGTCATCGGCAGTGCTATCTCTTTTGATCCTACCCGTCCGGTTTATGAGGATTATGAAGGAAATGTAGGTCTGGGATATTATACGTGGATGAATGGCGGCAAACCTATCACACTGGCTTCTTCAAATCCTGTAGCCGACCTTGAACTGGCCGACAAACTGAACAAGACGAAGCGGTCTATTGGTAACATCGCTCTGGACTATAAAGTACATGGTTTCGAAGACTTGCGTTTCAACCTCAATATGGGTTACGATATTCAGACGAATGACAATCATGACAATGTTCCCGACCTTGCCCCCTCCATGTATACGGGTAATCAGAATGACGGTACGGGTAAGCGTTATACCTATCATCAGGATAAGCGGAACACCTTGCTCGATTTCTATGCCAACTATGACAAGGAACTGAAAGACCATCACATCAATGCCATGGCAGGTTACGGTTGGCAACGTTTCTGGTATAAGAACAACAGTGTAACCACTGATACCGAAGGCAAAGAACTGGCTACTCCTCAACATGCTGAGGCGGAACTTTACTTGCTCTCTTTCTATGGCCGTGTAAATTACTCCTGGAAACAACGTTATATGTTGACTGCTACCCTGCGTGCCGATGCGTCTTCACGCTTCTCTCCCGATAACCGTTGGGGATATTTCCCCTCAGTTGCTGCTGCATGGCGTGTGAATGAAGAGGCTTTCCTGTCGGACTTTAAAGCTCTGTCCGACCTGAAACTTCGTTTGAGCTACGGTCAGACCGGCCAGCAATCCATCGGTTCTTACTACCAGCATTTGCCGACTTATACGGCATCTTATGACGAATCACGCTATTACTTCGGGAATCAATGGTACACTACTTACCGACCTAACGGCTACGATGCCAACATCAAGTGGGAAACTACGGAAACTTATAACATAGGTATCGACTACGGTTTCCTGAATAACCGTATCTCCGGTACGATTGACTACTACTGGCGTACTACCAAAGACCTGCTGAATAAGATTTTTGTTCCTGCCGGAAGCAACTTTACCAACATGATTGAAACCAATATCGGTAATATGAAAAGCAAAGGTCTGGAAATAGGCATCAATGTGATTCCCGTAAAGAATAAGGATTGGGAGTGGTCTATTAGCGGTAACTTCACTTGGAATGCTTCTGAAATAACGAAACTGAATACCATCGACCGTGAGGACAACTACGTGAAGACAGGTAATGCCGGCGGTACGGGTAAATATTTGCAGGTTCACATGGTAGGTGAAACCCCGAATACTTTCTACCTGTTGCAACAGGCTTACGACGACAACGGCAAACCGTTGGACGGAAAATATATAGCCAAAGACGGTTCTATCACCAGTAGCGAAGAAGATGCTAACAAGTATGTGACAGGCAAGAGTTCCAAAGCTCCTTACTATTGCGGTCTTTCCACTCGCCTGACTTATAAAAATTGGGATTTGGGTATCAATGGTCACGGAAGCTTCGGTGCTTATGTTTACAACTATGTGAAAGCTTCCGATGCCCTGGACGGTCTTTATGGTGGAACAGGCGTTTCCAGCAATATTCTGCGTTCTACACTCGAAACAGGATTCACGCAGGAACGCATCTATACCGACCACTTCCTGGAAAAAGGTGATTTCTTCCGTATCGACAATATCACGCTGGGACACACCTTCGACAGATTGTGGAACGACAAGACTTCCCTTCGCCTCTCTTTCACAGTACAGAACGTATGTACGTTGACAGGTTACAGTGGCCTCGATCCGGAAATCTACAGTGGCATCGATAAGAACATCTATCAGCGTCCGCGTATGTTCATGCTGGGAGTAAATCTTAATTTTTAATTCATGATAAAACAGAAAACAATGAAAACGAAATATTTCAAGTTAGCAAGTATATGTCTGGTATCCCTGTTTCTACTCTCTTCTTGTCTGGGAGATTTGGATACATTGCCTTTGGACGACAATGAGTTGGTGGGCGAAAAGGTTTATTCTACCCCTGAGGGTTACATCGGAGTGTTGGCAAAATGCTATGCCAGCCTCATCCAGACCGGACAAAAGGGCGGTGATGGAGGTAACGGTGATGTGCCGGGCATTGATGAAGGATATAGTGGCTACACGCGTGCCCTGTTCTATCTGCAAGAGGCTTGTACGGATGAAATCGCTTTCCATTCCGGTGGTAGCCACGGGAGTTTGTCTTTGCTGTATATGAACTGGGACCCTTCGACAAAGATTATTTGTTACTCATACTATCGTCTTTATATGGCCATCAACTACTGCAATGAGTTTCTGCGCGAAAGTGCGGAAGGGAAGCTGAAAGCCCGTGGCGTATATGATGCTTTGCAGGCTGAAATGCCTTATTACCGTGCTGAGGCACGCTTTATCCGTGCTTATTGCTACAGTATGATTTGCGATTTGTACGGTTCGGGTCCCTTCATTGATGAAACAATGGATGTAGGTACGATTCCTCATCAGAAGACACGTCAGGAAATCTACGACTATGTGGTTTCCGAAACGGAAGAGCTGACAACCTTACTGAAAGAACCGAAACGGAATGAATATGGTCGTGTGGACCGCGTATCAGCTTGGTTTCTCCTGGCACGTGTATATCTGAATGCAGAAACATGGGTAGGCAAGAATGAATATACCAATTCCTATAAATATGCCAAAAAGGTGATTACGGAAGGTAATTATCCGTTAGCTTCGGACTATCGCCACATCTTCCTGGCGGATAACAATACTTGTTCCGAAATCATCTGGCCGTTGGTACAGGATGCTGACTATGCACAGAGCAGTGCCGGAACGAACTTCCTGATTAAAGCGCTGATGAATGGCCCGATGGATAAATATGTAAAGACAGGAGTAGGTAGCCGTGGTTGGGGAAATGCCCGTGTAAAGGTGGCACTTGTGGATAAATTTGATGAGGCTGACCAGGTTTTCTATGAAAACGATCCTTGGGGAGATAATAAGAAGGATAAGCGTGCACAGTTCTTTACTATCGACCATACAAAGGAAACCTGGGTAGAAGGTAAAGCTTTTCAAAAGACATTTGAGAATGGTTATGCTTGCATCAAATGGAGAAATGTAACGAAGAACCGTAAAGAATTGGTGGATGGCGGCACTAAGTACTCGTCTGTAGACCTCCCGATGTTCCGTACGGCAGATGCTTACCTGATGGCTGCCGAGGCTATTCTTCGTGGAGCCGCAGAAGGTACGCGCGCTGAGGCGTTGGGCTATGTCAACGAAATCAGAGACCGTGCTTATATGTCCGGCAATTATGGTGACGGGGTATCCGGCCATATTACTGACAGTCAGTTGAATCTGGACTTCATTTTAGATGAAAGAGCCCGTGAAATGAATATGGAGTTGGTTCGTCGCACAGACCTGATCCGCTTCGGCAAATTCACAAAGGGATATAACTGGGACTGGAAAGGCAGCAGCAATGGCGAGGCAGGTACATATATGGGTAAGGATGTAGACGATAAGTATAAATTGTACCCTATTCCGCAGGATGAGTTTACAACGAATCCGTATCTGACGCAGAATCCGGATTATCAGAAATAAATATAAACTATAAAAAACAAAGTGCCCATGAAATCAGGAATGAAGAGAGTTTTTCTCTCATTGACTTTTTTAGGTGCGCTGGCAGTGCATACCTCGTATGCACAAGCCACGCGCGAAGAAATCTTCGATGATATTGCAACAACGGGTGGTGTATATTATGCTTATCCCGGTCCGTCGGGAGTTCAGACTAAGGCTCCGAAAGGTTATGAACCGTTTTATATCAGTCATTATGGCCGTCATGGTTCCCGCTGGCTGATTGCGGATGAAGATTACGTTCGCGTAATGGAAGTTTTTGAGAAAGCTCATAAAGCGGGAGCGTTAACCGATTTGGGAGAAGATGTCCGCAAGCGTTTGGATATTGTTTGGGAAGACGCGAAAGGACATGGAGGCGATTTAAGTCCGGTAGGGGTGAAACAACAACGCGGCATTGCCGAGCGTATGTATCAGGCATTCCCCGAAGTCTTTAAGGGCGAACCGCAGATGTCGGCGCGTTCCACGGTTGTTATACGTTGCGTGCTCAGTATGGATGCTTTCTGCGAACGCCTGAAAGAGTTTAATCCGAAAATGCAGATTGAACGTGAGTCGAGCAATAAATATATGGATTATCTGAATTTCCATACACAGGAAGCCATGAAGTTTACTTCCCGCAAAGGTCCCTGGTATGAGGAATACCGTAAGTTCGAGCAGGAACATGTGCGTCCGGAACGTCTGATGAATACTTTGTTTAATAGTAAAGAGTATATCCGCAAGAATGTGAATCCCGAGGAACTGATGCGCGGCCTGTACTGGGTGGCTTCGGATATGCAGAACGTAGAGCCGGATGTGTGTTTCTATGATATCTTTGAGAAACAGGAATTGTTTGACATCTGGCAGATACACAATTACAAGAACTACGTTTGTGACGGTCCTTCACCCATGACCAACGGGCTGATGCTGGCTAATGCAAAATCTCTCGTCGAAAATATCCTTGACTCGGCAGACAAAGCGGTAGCCTCCGGTAAAAACTCGGCTACTTTCCGCTTCGGGCATGATGGTAACGTCATTCCTCTGGTGGGATTGCTGAGGCTGGAGAATTGTTACAACGAAGAATCAGACCCGGATAAATTTTATCAGGCATGGTGTAACTTCAAGATGGTCCCGATGGCGGCCAATGTACAGATTGTTTTCTTCCGCAAGAAAGGCGCTGCGGATGATATTATTGTGAAGTTTATGCTGAATGAAAAAGAAGTGAGCATTCCGGTGAAGACTGATATCGCTCCTTTCTATCACTGGAAAGATGTCAGGGCTTTCTACAAAGACTTACTTTCGCAGTTGCCGGATAGACCGTAAATCGTAGAAAATACGGAATAGAACGCAAATTACACAGGTTACGCAAATTCTTTTCAGGCTTCCTGGCGGTTGCCTTATATAAGACGAAAATTTGCGTAATTTGTGTAATTTGCGTTCTGTCTTTATTCCCCACTTGCTTTTTTTCCGTATTTTCGTGCATTCATCCAACAAAATTAAAGAAGAACGATATGAAAATACGTGTAGGCTTTGGCTTCGATGTACACCAGCTGGTGGCAGGACGTGAACTTTGGTTAGGCGGTATCCGCCTGGAACATGAGAAAGGATTACTCGGACATTCGGATGCCGACGTGCTGATTCATACCATTTGCGACGCTTTACTGGGGGCTGCCAATATGCGTGATATCGGTTACCATTTTCCCGATACCGCAGGAGAGTTCAAGGATATAGACAGCAAAATATTACTGAAGAAAACCGTAGAACTGATTGCAACCAAAGGCTATTCCGTGGGCAACATTGATGCAACCATCTGTGCGGAACGCCCCAAACTGAAATCCCATATTCCCGCCATGCAGCAAACGCTTGCCAAAGTAATGGGAATAGATGAAGACGACATTTCTATCAAAGCCACCACTACAGAAAAACTTGGTTTTACCGGTCGCGAAGAAGGTATTTCTGCTTATGCAACAGTTTTGATAACCAAAGAATAATACTGATTTCAACCTGATAAACTACCTAAAAACTAATTACTGACAACATGAAGAGAATTTCTTTAACCCTTTGTCTGGCTTTTCTGACAGTTCTGTTCTGCCAGGCACAGGTTGCCCCCTTAAAGTTTAACAAGAACGGAGAGTTTAAAATCGTCCAGTTTACCGACATCCATTTTCAGTATCACAATCCTGCTTCAGCTATTGCCTTGAAGCGTATCAATGAAGTTCTGGATGCCGAACGTCCCGATTTGATTGTTTTTACCGGAGACATAGTTTATGCCCCACCTGCTGATACAGCTATGCGGGCCGTGCTTGATTGTGCTTCCTCCCGTAAGATACCTTTTGTCGTGACTTTCGGTAACCATGATAACGAACAAGGTAAAACGCGTGCCGAATTATACGATATTATCCGTTCCATGCCTTACAACATCCAGCCTGACCGCGGGAGTGTTGAGTCTCCCGACTACGTTCTCACCGTGAAATCTTCGGATGGTAAGAAAGATGCTTCAGTACTCTATTGCCTTGACTCTCACTCGTACTCCAAATTGCCGGATGTGAAAGGGTATGACTGGCTTACATTCGATCAGGTGAACTGGTATCGTCAACAAAGTGCAGCTTTTACTGCTAAGAATAACGGAAAGCCATTGCCTGCTTTGGCATTCTTCCATATTCCTCTGCCCGAATACAACGAGGCTGCTTCTGATGAGAGCGCCATCCTTTATGGTACGCGTATGGAAAAAGCCTGTTCGGCTGCCATTAATACCGGTATGTTTGCAGCTATGAAGGAAGCAGGTGATGTAATGGGAACTTTTGTCGGACACGACCATGATAATGATTATTCAGTTATGTGGAAAGGCATCGTACTGGCTTATGGACGTTTCACAGGTGGCAATACGGAATATAACCATCTATCTAACGGTGCACGTGTAATTGTGTTGAAGGAAGGAGAACGTACCTTTACTTCCTGGATACGTCTGAAAGGTGGTGAGTTGAAAGATAAAACAGTCTATCCCGACAGCTATGTGAAGGATGACTGGCGTAAACGTCCCTGATATTATCGTCGCTTAATGAAGCAAATAATGATAAATTCATTAGTTTTGTCGAAAGAAAAAATGAAAGATATGGATAAGATAAGAACCGGATTGGCTGCTTTTGGAATGTCGGGACAAGTGTTTCATGCTCCTTTTATTTCCACAAATTCTCATTTTGAGTTGACTGCTGTCACTGAACGTAGTAAAGAATTGTCACGGGCGAAGTATCCGCAATCTCGTATTGTGCGTAGCTTTGATGAATTGATAGGGATGGAAGAACTGGAGTTAGTGGTAGTCAACACCCCTGACAGTTCCCATTACGAATATGCCCGTCGTGCTCTCGAAGCCGGAAAACATGTTATCGTAGAAAAACCTTTCACCACTACTGTAGAGGAAGGGGAGGAACTTGTAGCCCTTGCTGCGGAAAAAGGACTGGCCTTAAGCGTTTACCAAAATCGTCGTTGGGATTGTGATTTCCTGACTGTGAAAGAAATATTGGCTCAGGGATTGTTAGGCCGTCTGGTAGAATTTGAATCAACCTTTCCCCGCTACCGGAATTTTATCAAGCCGAACACTTGGAAAGAAACCGGCGAGAATGGTGGTGGTCTGACTTATAATCTGGGTGCCCATGTCATCGACCAGGCTGTTCAACTGTTTGGCATGCCCGAAGCTGTATTTGCTGATATTGCAACTTTGCGTACCGGCGGTAAAGTAGATGATTATTTTATCATCCATCTGATGAAACCTGCCCGGATGCCGGAAGTGAAAATTACCCTGAAAGCCAGCTATCTGATGTGTGAGAATGAGCCTCGCTTTGTTCTTCATGGAACGGAAGGCTCTTATGTGAAGTACGGTCTTGATCCTCAAGAGGCGGATCTGACTAAAGGTATGTTGCCGGATACCCCGCATTGGGGAGAAGAGGATGAATCCCAATGGGGAATACTCCATACGGAAAAAGATGGTAATGTGGTGCGGAAACCTTATCCGACCCTTCCCGGACACTACGCTGCTTTCTATGAGAATATTTATCAGCATATCCGGAATGGCAAAGTGCTGCAAAGTGATGCGTGCGGAGTGCTTGGCGTTATCCGCCTGATCGAGGCGGCATGGGAGAGTAGCCGTACAGGGAATGTTATAAAGTTGTAACCTGACTTATGGATAAGAAAGTAATCATCCTTTCCGTTGCCGGTTCCGACAGTTCCGGTGGCGCGGGTATACAGGCAGATATAAAAGCTGTCTCGGCACTTGGAGGTTACGCAGCTACCGCTATCACAGCCATCACAGTGCAGAATACATTGGGTGTGCAAGCCGTTCATCCTGTTGCGGCAGAGTTGGTAGGCCAACAGATGCAGGCGGTGATGGAAGACTTGCAGCCGGATGCCATTAAAATAGGTATGACCGGGAATGTAGAGATTATCCATGAGATAGTACAGATACTGCGTCGGTATTCTCCCCGTAAAGTGGTTTTTGACCCGGTGATGGTTTCTACCAGTGGGCATAGCCTGATGACGGATGAGGCAGTGGAAGCCATTCGTACTAAGTTGATTCCGAAAGTAACTCTCGTAACTCCTAATCTGCACGAAACAGAAGTCTTGTTGCAACAACCGGTTCAGACGATTGATGAAATGGAGGATGCCGCATGCCGGTTATTCGAAAAATATCACTGTGCTTTTCTTATTAAAGGAGGTCATCTGACCGGTCATGAAATGTGCGATGTACTTTATGACGGAAAAGAACTGAATATCTTTGGCGGCAGGCGCATTCATTCCGCCAACCTGCACGGTACGGGATGCACGCTTTCATCCGCCATTGCCACTTTTCTGGCGCAAGGATCATCCTTGTATGAAGCCGTGGAACAGGCCAAAGAATACATTTCCCGTACCATCGAAGCCGGGAAAAATTTACGTATAGGGCAGGGGAATGGTCCTTTGTGGCATTTCCCGTTTCCAACGCATCCGGTAAATGAAGAATAGAAAAATGAAACTGATTATTATCACCTCTCCGGATTTTATTCCGGATGAAGCACGCGTCGTCACTGAGTTATTTAAAGCCGGACTGGACTTGCTGCATGTACGCAAACCGGATGCGGATGTTCGTGCGGTAGAAAATCTGCTGCAAGGTATTGCTCCGGAATATAGAACCCGGATTGTCATTCATGATTTCTTTTCTTTGAAAGATAAGTATCTTCTAGGCGGAATTCACTTGAATTCCCGTCATCCGGAGGCGCCTGCGAATTATGAGGGAATACTGAGTCGTGCCTGCCATAGCTTGGAAGAAGTGGAAACTACAGTTTCCCTGTTCAATTATGTGCTTATGAGTCCTGTTTACGATAGCATTTCCAAGCAGGGATATCGCTCGGGATATTCTAAGGATGAGTTGAAACAAGCACAGGAAAGTGGAGTCATCCATGAAAAAGTAGTAGCTTTAGGCGGAATAAGTGAGGCGAACCTTGCAGAAATAAAGTCTCTTGGCTTTGGCGGTGCAGCTTTATTAGGAGATATCTGGAACCGTTACCATACATGGAAAGATGCCGAAGCGTTGCTTGCTCATTTCAGGAGGCTGAAAAAGATTGCAGGATAAGTCTATACAAGAGTATGCCGAAAATCACCACATATTACACTGATTTTTTGCAGATTACAAATATAGAGAATCAATCGTTTCCTCTTTTATCTGTGCAAATTCGTGTAATATGTGGTGAACAAATTGCCTACCTTGGTAAATAGTGGCTTCTGAGAAATTACTTCTTCAGTTTCGCGATAATTTCCTCAGCTACCTTTTTACCGGACATCAACATTCCTCCAAAGATCGGTCCCATACGGGGAGTGCCCGAAACGGCGGAGGCAGCCATACCGCAAACATAGAGTCCCGGATAGATTTCTTTCGTTCCGTTTACTACTTCATCTTCTCCTGCCACTACGTCCAGAGAACGCTCGCCAATCACACCACCTGTTTCTGTTGCCAGACGGATACCATTTTTGCGTGCTACGGTGGCAGCTATTTCGCTGTCATGTCCTGTTCCGTCCACTACTATCTTGGCGAGAATGTTCAACGGGTCTACGTGCATGCCTTCACGCAATACGGGAGTCCAGTTTACTACAACTCCGTTCACTGTGTTGTTTTTGAAGATGACATCTTCTACAGAGTAGCAGTTGAAGATGGTGGCACCTGCATGAACAGCCTGATAGAGCAGGGCAGAAGTGCTTTCTACCGAGTCCATTACATACAGTCCGTCTTCATACTTCTCATGGTTGATATTGAATTCCTTTACAATGTCAATCGCTTCTTCCTGAATCACAATCTGGTTGAACATCATGGCACCGCCCCACATACCGCCGCCGGGAGCAAGTTTACGGTCGAACTGTGCCACCTTTAATCCGGCCTTTGCCAGATAATAAGCGGCTACTATCCCTGAGGGACCACCACCGACAATAGCAACGTCCAAGTCAAGATTCCTCTCTAATTTTTCAAAATAGGTACTGATGATACCTTTGGATACTTTTGTTTCAATCATAATATAATAAGTTTAAAAAGTAATATGTTATAAGCTACGAGCTACAAGCTACAAGCTACAAGTGGCTGCGCTATGAAACGGCAAAGCACTTGTAGCTTGTAGCTAGTAGCTAGTAGCTCATTCATTGCAATCCTTCAACTGCTGACTAATGCGCATAGCACAGAAATTAGGTCCGCACATGGTGCAGTACTTCCCGTTCAGGTGATTGGCTTCCTTATAATATTGGAGTGCCCTTTCCGGATCAAGGCTCAGGTTGAACTGATCTTTCCAGCGGAATTCATAACGTGCCTTACTCAAAGCATCGTCCCGGACTTCCGCCCCCGGATGTCCTTTGGCAAGGTCGGCGGCATGTGCGGCAATCTTATAAGTGACTACGCCTACACGCACATCCTCTTTTTGTGGCAGAGCAAGGTGTTCCTTCGGAGTCACATAACAAAGCATCGCTGTTCCGTACCAACCGATTTGTGCAGCTCCGATGGCGCTTGTAATGTGGTCATATCCCGGTGCAACGTCTGTCACCAACGGGCCGAGGGTATAGAATGGTGCTCCGTGGCACTTCTCTATCTGGCGGTCCATGTTCTCTTTGATTTTATGCATCGGCACGTGTCCCGGACCTTCGATGAATGCCTGTACATTCTTTGCCCAGGCACGTTCTACGAGTTCCCCCATTGTGTCCAGTTCAGCAAACTGTGCCTGGTCATTGGCATCCCGTATGGCTCCCGGACGCAAACCATCACCCAATGAAAGAGCGACATCATATTGCGCACATATATCGCATATATCATCAAAATGCTCATAGAGGAAGCTCTCCTTCTGATGCGTTTTGCACCATTGCGAAATGATGCTTCCGCCCCGGCTCACCATTCCGCAAAGTCGTTCGTTAGCGAAATGTATATTCTTCAGGCGAATACCGCAGTGGATAGTGAAGTAATCCACTCCCTGTTCGCACTGTTCGATGAGGGTATCCCGGAATAATTCCCAAGTCAGGTCTTCGGCTTTTCCGCGCACCTTCTCCATGGCCTGATACATGGGAACTGTGCCCACCGGAACAGGACAGTTGCGAATAATCCATTCCCGTGTTTCGTGGATGTTCTCCCCTGTGGACAAGTCCATCAGTGTATCGCCTCCCCATTTGCAGCTCCATACAGCCTTTTCCACTTCCTCTTCGATAGTGGAAGAAGTGGCGGAGTTTCCGATATTCGTATTTATCTTGACGAGGAATTTGGAACCGATAATCATGGGTTCGGCCTCAGGATGGTTGATGTTGGCAGGCAGTGCGGCACGTCCTGCTGCAATTTCATCCCGCACAAACTCCGGTGTGATGTAAGTTTCTATGCCCAATTCCTTGCAGTTCATGTTTTCGCGAATGGCAACGTACTCCATTTCCGGTGTGACAATTCCTTTTTTGGCATAGTACATTTGCGTAACTTGCTTGCCCGCTTTGGCACGGTAGGGCAGGGTGATATGTTCAAAACGGAGAGAGTCGAGGCTCTTGTCTGCCAGGCGCATCTTGCCGTATTCGGAGCTGATTTCCGTCAGCCGTTCCACTTCCCGCTCCTGTATCCACGGTTCGCGGAGGCGGGGCAGGCCTTTCTTTAAGTCGACTTTCTGGTTCGGGTCACTGTATGCTCCACTTGTGTCGTAGATGTACACGGGCGCATTTTCCGTGATGATTTTCTTCCCGTTTTCCACTACTACGGTAGGCGTCAGATTCACTTTTCTCATGCCCACTTTCAGGTAAGGAAAAAGCTCACCCTGCATGTAGACTTTCTCGGAATCGGGATAGGTGATTTTTGTTTTATCTTCCATGGTTCAATTATTGATTGTTATTCGGTCAGTTGTATGATTGTCTCCATCTCACGCACCGGATTTCCGGCTTTCAGGATTCCACCGCTCAGTGCTATCCCGTTTAGTCCTACGGCTTTCAATGCCGGAATATCCTCACGCGTAATTCCACCAATGCCGACGATAGGAATTGAAAGACCTTCTTCTTTCATTCGCGTCAGGATGGAGCGATAGCCGTCCAGTCCTAGGATGGGTGATAATTTTTGTTTGGTGGTGGTGAAACGGAAGGGACCGCAACCAATGTAGTCTGCGCCATCGGCAACATGCTGCCTGATGTCCTCAAAAGTGTTGGCGGTTCCACCGATAATGAAACCTTTACCAAGTCTCTCCCTTGCTTCTTTTATCGGCATATCCAATTTTCCTAAATGGACACCGTCCGCACCAATTTGTTTCACCAGGTCTACGTGGTCATCAATGATGAAGGTAGCCCCGTATTGGCGGCAGAGGTCCTGCACGCGTATGGCTGTGGCTTTCAGTTCATCTTCGGAAGCGTCTTTCATCCGAAGCTGTACCCAGCGACATCCTCCTTCGAGGGCTATACGTGCGGAGTCCAAGTATGAAATAGATGCCGTAAAATGCGTAATGAATTGTACGTCAAACATTCAAACTCTGAATTTTTAGAGGTTCTACTTACAGAAAGGGATAGTAGTATAAACGAATAGTAGAATATAGAAAGAAAATTCCCTTCGACGGTACTAACCGTATCAGGTTCATTGGGTATAATCTCAGCTATTTTTATAGCACCCCCTTTTCTGCCGGTAAAGTAAGGACGAATGTTTTTAACAGGAAAGATAACGGCTTATATTTTAAGCTTATTTAAACTTAACATAATTGAGGCGGGTGTACTGCTTATTTCCCGAAGTGTAGGTGCGTGCGATGCGTGCCGAAACAATGTATACCGTTTCTCCCGGCTGGAAAGCATGTTCCGTGCCCGGCAGTTGGCACGACTCTCGGCTTGCTGTGCGGGCACTTGTCCGGAAAGTGACGAGGTTACCGATAGAATCTTCCAGCGTAAGTATCTGCCGGACGTAGAAATAAGGGGTATTTCCTTTTACGATGGTCTTGTAAGGATCGTCTTCCAGTCGCACGCGGAGCACTTTCAAGGTAAGGTCTGCCACTTTCTCCCCTTCCTTCCCCAGAAAACGGCTGGTGGAATATTTCTGCCGTGCCTGTTGTTTCTGGATATCGAGATGGACGGAGTGATATATCTGCGCAATCTGTACAAAACGTTCCTGCTTGGGGATGCGTGGGGTGAACTTATAAGCAACCCAACTGATATATCCCGGGTCGATGCGAAAGATTTCGTGAAGGAAATGCCCGTGATATTTACCGATGGAAATAATGTCGTCTCCTCTGCTTTGCATGCGTTTGGCATTGTATTCCACCAGTAGTATGCAGCGTGGAGAATAATAAAACAAACTACTTGCCACCCGCAAACTCTCATTGATATCTTCGGAAAGGTCCTGAATGTAAAAGATGGACTGCCGTTCGGGCAGGGGCGAATAAATCCATAATGAATAGCGGGGATATTCGGGACGAGGCAACACAACAAGATAGGCACCAGCCTCTTTGTAAGAGGCTCTTCCCAGATTGTATTCGTTTAGTTTTTTATACAACAGGTCTTGTTCAGCTTCGGATATGCCCGGAATAATCGGATTTGACATAATCTGACTTGTTTAAGTCAAATATACGATTTTTCGGGCAAATAAGCAAATTTTGTATAGAAAAGTTCGGGAAGAGCTCGCAGATACTTTTGAAGGCACATTCGGAATTGTGCCGATAAGAGTTATAGAAAGAAATATTCGCTACTCTAACAATAATCTTATAATTTTGTCGCATATTTGTATGCAGAGATTAAAAATTAAGACTATGGGTAATCTTCGAGTTTTATTGTATGTATTTGTCCTTTCTTTGGTTGCATGTCACCCGGAGGGGGCTAATGTGAAACAAGGATTGGACAAAGCCGCCCAATTAATAGAGCAAGATCCGGATACGGCATCCATTATTCTTGAAACTATTCGGATGGACCAAATGAATGAGGCGCAACTTGCAGAATATAATTTGCTTTGTACTCAATTCAACGAAGATAAGAATATACCTCATTCTTCTGATAATCAGATTCGTCAGGCCGTATCTTATTATGAACAATACGGAAATGAACTTCAAAAGTCGAGAGCCTATTATTATCTGGCATGTGTAGAAAGTGATTTGAATCGGGAAAAAGATGCCGAAGCTCATTTCAAAGAAGCAATAAAATTAGCTGCACAAGCAGAAGAATATGAGCAAATGACTAAGATTTGCAAGAGATGTAGCCTGTATTATCAGAAATATAAAAACTTTGACGAAGCGCTGGAAATGGAAAGAAAAGCATACGCCAGCCAGTTGATGCTGATTGATAGTAAAGATAACTCTACTGTCATTTTATCTTCTGCCTTAGGTCTGTTAGGTGTTATGTCTCTCTTGCTCGGGTTACTTTGGAAGAAACATTTGTCTGTACATTCACAACTGGATATCTTTAAGGAAGAAATGCAGATGAAAGAGGTCGAATCTGACAAACTGGTGATGCAATGTAATTATCTTGAAGAAAAATATCAATCCCTCCAACAACATATTTATGAAAGTTCTCCGGTTGTCTCAAAAGTACGTCAGTTGAAGGAACGAACGGCTTTATCTTCCAAAATATCTTTTTTCTCTGAGAAAGACTGGACAGAACTTTTGCGACTTCAGGAAAGTGTTTACGGACTTGTATCTAAATTGAGAGGGATAAGTCCGAAACTTACGGAAGAGGATTTAAGGGTATGTGCCTTTTTACGCGAAGGCGTTCAGCCTGCTTGTTTTGCTGATTTAATGAAACTGACTGTTGAGACTCTGACCCGGAGAATCTCCAGAATAAAAACGGAGAAACTGATGTTGGCAAACTCTAAAGAATCGTTGGAAGATATTGTAAAATCATTGTAGGTCTGGATTTGTCTGTAATTGGTAATGTGATATTGCTGGTTATCAGTTGACTATGTTTCCGGGATGTCCGTGCTCGTCCGGTAAATTTCTTCTCTTTTATAGGTCTGTTCTATAACTTTGCAAACAAAAAAGTTACAGAACAATGAGCAACTTATTATTTAAAAAGTGGAATGATTTTAGTGGGTGGATTGTCTTTGTGATAGCAGCTTTTGTATATGGAATGACGATTGAACCTACTGCCAGTTTTTGGGATTGTCCCGAATTTATCTCGTGTGCCGAAAAGTTACAAGTGGGGCATCCGCCGGGTGCACCTTTCTATATGCTTGTTGGAAACTTGTTTACCCAGTTTGCTTCCGACCCGTCACAAGTGTCCTGGATGGTTAATTTTCTGAATGCGTTGCTGAGTGCCGGTTGTATCTTATTTCTTTTCTGGAGTATCACCCGGTTAGTAAGGTACCTGATAATAAATGATGGGCAGAATTTATCAACGGCGGATGTTATCATCATTTGGGGTTCAGGATTTGTTGGAGCCTTGGCGTATACATTCAGTGACACATTCTGGTTCAGTGCGGTAGAAGGTGAAGTCTATGCCTTTTCTTCTTTCCTTACGGCACTGGTATTTTGGATGATTCTTCGCTGGCAAGATGAATCGGATTCGATATATGGTGACCGTTGGCTTATCCTGATAGCTTATATCATCGGGCTGTCAATCGGAGTGCATTTGCTTAATTTGCTCTGTATCCCGGCCATTGTGTTGGTTTTCTATTATCAGAAATATCGGACGATATCGCTTAAAGGAGTAGCTGCGGCAATTGCCATATCAGGTCTTCTCATTCTATTTATTCTTTTTGTTTATATTCCGGGCATGGCTGATATGGGAGGCTGGTTCGAGCTGCTTTTTGTCAATGTATTCGGGCTTCCTTTCCACACAGGGCTGATAAGCTTTTTAGCTTTAACATTTTTCGTACTGGCCGGAGCCATTTATCGTTTCCGAAAACGTGTGTTGCATACTTCTTTATGGTGCTTGCTTATGCTCACCGTAGGCTATACCACTTATGCGGTGATACTGATTCGTGCCAACGCCAATACTCCGCTTAATGAGAATGCGCCGGACAATATTTTTACGCTCAAAAGTTATCTGAACCGGGAGCAGTATGAAAGTGCTCCTCTGCTTTATGGAAAAACCTACGCTTCCGAGCCGGAATATGTGCCCGAGGGTGATTATTACAGAGTAAAAACCACAAAGGGGAGTGCTGTATATCGCCCGGATAAAGAAGAAGGCAAATATAAAATAATCCGGCATAAAGAAGAGGTGTGCTATACTCAGAATATGTTGTTTCCCCGGATGTGGAGTGAGCGCATGGCCTCTTCTTACAAAAATTGGACAGGAGGAAACGAGGCCGCTCCCACACAAAAAGAAAACCTGACTTATTTCATTACCTATCAACTCAATTATATGTATTGGCGCTATTTCTTGTGGAACTTTGTAGGACGGCAGAATGATGTGCAAGGAAGTGGCGAACCGGAACATGGGAACTGGATAACAGGAATTTCCTGGTTGGATAATTTAAGATTGGGAGACCAGAGCTTGTTGCCGGAATCCCTGCGCCAGAACAAAGGGCACAATGTGTTTTACGGATTGCCGCTATTATTAGGACTGTTCGGCATCTATTGGCAATGGAATCGCAGCAAGAAAGGCAAACAGCAGTTCAGTGTACTGTTTTTCCTTTTCTTTATGACAGGGCTGGCTATTGTGCTTTATCTGAATCAAACACCTGGTCAGCCGCGCGAACGGGACTATGCATACGCCGGTTCGTTCTATGCTTTTGCTATCTGGATAGGGATAGGGGCTGCCGGATTGTGTGATGCGCTTCGCCGGAAAACGACTTCTACGGTGCAAGTCGGTGTATTAATGACAATCTGTTTATTGATTCCGGTGCAAATGGCCACTCAGACGTGGGATGACCATGACCGGAGCGCCCGTTTCACTTGTCGCGACTTTGGGGCTAACTATCTGATGAGTCTTCCCGATACGGGAAATCCGATTATCTTTTGTAACGGGGATAATGATACTTTCCCATTGTGGTATAATCAGGATACGGAGGAAGTGCGCAGGGATACACGTGTTTGCAACCTAAGCTACGCACAGACCGATTGGTATATTTATCAACAGCAATGTCCGTTGTACGATGCTCCCGGACTACCTATAAGTTGGAATAAGAATCAGTATCAGGAAGGTAAAAACGAATATGTGCCCGTACGCCCGGAACTGAAAAAGCAAATAGAGGAATTGTACCGGAAACATCCAGAGGAAGCACGCGACAGCTTTGGAGAAGACCCGTTTGAAGTAAAAAATATCTTGAAATATTGGATATTCTCAGAGAGACAGGAATTTAATGTGATTCCTACGGATACGATAAATATCCACATTGATAAGGACGCGCTGCTCCGTTCGGGAATCATGCTTCCTGAAGCAATCCGACATTTGAAAGGGGAAGAACTGAAAGATGCGATACCGGACAAACTTTATATTCCTTTAAAAGATATACGTATGCTGAACAAAGTAGATTTACTGATGCTGGAGATACTGGCTAACTGTAATTGGGAACGTCCGCTTTACCTTGCAATCTCCGTAGGGAGTGTCAGTAAACTGAAGTTTGACAATTACTTTGTGCAGGAAGGATTAGCATTCCGCTTTACACCTTTTGACTATAAGAAGTGGGGGGATGCCGACGAAAACAGGCCTTATGCAGTAGATGTGGAAAGGCTTTATGACAATGTAATGAACAGATATAAATATGGCGGGCTGAATACTCCGGGGCTCTATCTGGATGAAACAACCCTGCGTACGTGTTGGTATCATCGCAGGCTTTTCGCGCAACTGGCTAAAGAACTGATAATACAAGGAGACCCTGCGCGTGCAAAGAAAGTACTTGCTTATGCGGAACAGGCTGTTCCGGGATATAATGTTCCCGAAACGTATGAAAGCGGTTCTTATAGCATAGCAACAGCCTATGCCGCATTGGGCGAAAAGATGAAAGCGATAACCCTGACAGAGCATTTGATAGCCGAAGCGGAAGATTATATCAACTGGGCTTTTTCATTAAAGGGGAACCGTATGGAAATGGTCCGCAATGATTGTATCTATAAATTCTGGCAATGGAACCAATGTAATGAACTCCTGAAGCAGGTCGATGAAGAGAGATATAAAGAGAGCAACAGATGGTTTGAAGATAAATATGCACTATTTGCTCCAAACATGGGTTACAAGAACTAAAATTAAAGAAGAATATGGGATCAAAAATAATGAAGCAGAACGAGACAGAAACGGTATTTGGCAGGAGAAATTATGTGATTCTGCTAATTGGTTCGGTCATAATCATAGTGGGATATCTGTTCATGAGCGGCGAGGGGAGTACCTCCGCCGCCTACAACCCTGATATATTCAGCGGATTGCGTATAAAGGTAGCTCCCATCGTGTGCTTGACAGGGTATTTGATTAATATATTCGGTATCCTGTATCGGCCTGAGCGGAGCTGATTGTCTGAAAGATTTGCGTGCATTAGAACCGAACCATCAGTTCTAATACAATCTTATCCTGCTCTGATTCTTTGGCAATGCTGTTTTTGGCATAAAAGTATTTTTCAAAGTTCAGGCGAAGGTCCGTACGGAATGCTTTGCTGAGGCTGAAAGTGACACCACCCGTCACGCGGTGCCGTTTATAGTCAGTAGTGACTAAAGCGCCTGTTTCCTCATCGACAGCTTTGCCGTCGCTTTGGCTGGTCATCATATCATAGCGTACCAGGAAAGACATTTTGTTGAAAACCTTTCGTAGAGGTAAATCGTAGTTGATGAAGCTGTTCACGGCATGCACATTGTCGTAAGCATTGTCAGCATACGTTTTGTACAGGTATTCCCCTTCAATATGGAAACGGCCGGATTCGTAGAAAGCTCCGATGTCATAAGAGTTAATCCGTACATCCTGCGGCTGGATGCTCTGTATGCTTAAAGCCAGATTCAGTTTTTGGGCAAACAGGAATTGCGCTTTGGCGGAGTAATTCACTTCTTTGTGCCACTCCTTCTGGTTGGTCAGTCCCGAACCATTATAAAGCCCGCCCTCTAATGTAACAGGTATTTCAGTTCCGAGTTTATATCCCAATGTAACGCCAACGTCACGTACATTACCGACTTGTTTCGCAATGAATGAACGGTTGGCAAAATATTGCTGGTGCGGAGAACGGTGGGCGTCAATGGTGAACGGCACGCGCATTTGTCCTGCGGTTACTGTCAGGTCTTTTACCGGGAAGAGGCGGGCGTAGGCATCCAGCATCTTGATTTGTCCTTCATCGGAAAGGTCGATTTCTGCTTTATAAGCTACTATCGGTAATACGTTACCGGTAATACTAATACGCGCATTGCGCACTTCGAAACGGCTGGCAGCCATTTCTGTCTGATATTCGAACTTGGTGCGGATAGTACCATGTATTTCCGGAAGATAATCTTTTGTTTCCAGCTCTTCTTTATCAATCTTCTTTCCGTCTTCGTTGCGGTATGGAGTTTGGGCTTTCACTGCCAGTGGCAACAAAATGATGAGCAATATCAATGCGCTTTTCTTCATAATTCTTAGTTGTAGTCGATTAATTTATGGCGGCAAAGTTCAGACATATGTGTTATGCTTTTATGTCATGCGTGTTTCGTTTTGGTTACAATTATCTTTTCCCTTTTTCATTTTAATGGTGGCATCAACCATAAAAAGACGTTTTCCTTCACTTTTTATTAAATGAGGTAACATAAGTGAAAAAACTTGTAACACAGATATGGGGATTCTCTCTAAAAAAAGCATTCTTTTGCAACCGTTTCCAATAGCAAACATTAAGTAATGAATATACGATATCATAGTAAACGGATATACAATGAAAAACCTTTTAAATAATTATCAGATGAAACATTTATTCAAATTTTCCCTTTGTGCATTGGCGTTTGCCATGGGCGCAAATACCGGGTTCGCACAAAGTGACGAAACGGGACTGAAGGATGCTTATAAAGATTACTTCTCTATTGGCGTGGCTGTTAATATGCGTAATATCGCAAATCCCGAACAGATTGCCATCATCAAAAAAGACTTCAACAGTATTACGGCAGAAAACGATATGAAGCCGCAACCCACTGAGCCTGCCTACGGACAGTTCAACTGGGAGAATGCTGACAAGATTGCCAACTTTTGCCGTAGCAACGGAATCAAACTTCGCGGGCACTGCTTGATGTGGCATGCCCAGATAGGAGAATGGATGTATAAGGATGAAAAAGGCAATCTTGTGTCGAAAGAGAAATTGTTCCAGAATATGAAACATCACATTACAGCTATCGTGGAACGTTATAAAGACGTGATATATGCGTGGGACGTGGTGAACGAAGCTATCTCCGATGGTGGCTGGCAGGGGGGCCGGCGGGGCATGGGAGAGCAACCAAGTCCATACCGCAATTCCCCCCTTTATCAGATTGCCGGTGACGAGTTTATTAAGAAAGCCTTTATTTATGCCCGTGAGGCCGACCCTGATGTACTCCTTTTCTACAATGACTATAATGCTGCCGATCCCGGAAAGCGTGACCGCATCTATAATATGGTGAAATCCATGAAGGAAGAAGGTGTGCCCATTGATGGTATCGGTATGCAGGGGCATTACAATGTCTACGGTCCGAGCATGGAAGATGTAGATGCTGCCTTGACAAAATACTCTACGATAGTGAAACATATCCATATTACTGAGTTGGACATCCGTGCCAATCAGGAAATGGGAGGACACCTCAACTTCAGCCGTGATGGCGGCAACATCAGTCAGGTAGTGAAAACGCTTCAGGAAGATCAGTATGCTCGCCTGTTTAAAGTGCTTCGCAAGCATAAGGATGTGGTAGACAATGTTACTTTCTGGAATCTTTCCGACCGCGACTCATGGCTCGGCGCACGCAACTATCCGTTGCCTTATGATGAAAATTATAAGCCGAAACGTGTCTATAATATCATTAAGGATTTTGATCCGGCGCGCGATAATGCTGTGGTGAAAGAAGATTTCCGTCCTTCTGTGCTTAATCAGCCTGGACAGCAGTATCCTATGGTTAATTCGCAAGGATATGCCCGCTTCCGTGTAGTTGCTCCTGATGCCAAATCAGTCATTGTCAGCCTTGGACTGGGCGGTCGTGGCGGTACAGTTCTCCGCAAGGATAAAGAAGGTGTATGGGTGGGTACTACAGATGGCCCTATGGACGAGGGATTCCATTATTACCACCTCACTATCGACGGTGGTGTGTTTAATGACCCGGGTGCCAAGAATTATTACGGTTCTTGCCGATGGGAAAGCGGCATTGAAATTCCGGCTCATGACGAAGATTTCTATGCCATGAAACAAGTGCCTCACGGCAATGTTCAGCAGGTTTATTTCTATTCCAAGAGTACGGATACTCACCGTCGTGCATTTGTTTATACACCACCCACTTATGGCAAGGATAAAAAGAAGTATCCGGTTCTCTATTTACAGCACGGATGGGGAGAAGATGAAACGGCATGGTCCAATCAGGGACATGCGAATCTGATTATGGACAACCTGATCGCTGAAGGCAAGATTGAACCGTTCATCATTGTAATGACGTATGGCATGACGAATGAGGTGAAATTTGGACACATCAAAGAGTTCACGGCTAAGGAGTTTGAAACAGTGCTGGTGGACGAACTAATCCCTTATATTGATAGTAACTTCCGTACACAGGCCGACAAGAAGCACCGTGCAATGGCAGGACTTTCTATGGGTGGTTTTGAGACGAAGCTGATTACTTTGCGCCGTCCGGAAGTATTCAATTATTACGGGCTGTTGAGCGGTGGTACTTATGCACCGGACGACATCAAGGATAAAAAGCAGGTGGAATCCATCTTCATCAGTTGTGGAAGTAAGGAGAATCCGGACGGTGTGACTAAGGCTGTGAACGACCTTAAGGCTGCTGGTTTCAAGGCTACGTCGTTCGTTTCTCCCGATACAGCGCATGAATTCCTGACTTGGCGTAGAAGTTTGTATCACATGGCACAGTTACTTTTCAAATAAAGAATAAACCCACTGAAACTGTTTTCGCCGCGTTGTTCATCCCTTGTCTTTTATCCACCGTGATAAAAAACAGTTCCGGCAGGCGGCTGGAAAACAGCCGGGGCGTTGATACTCAGACGCGGAATTTCACGGATTTTTTTGCTTATTCCGTGAAATTCCGCGTAATCTGTGCGAAGCTTTCCTGTTTGAGGATGCGTAGGAGAGTTTGCAGGCCCTCCAACTGATATTTGTACTTAATAAATGGCGCATTTTTTTTGTATTAATCGTAATTCCCGGTCATTCAAGTACTCCCCAGACTTGTGATGCGCTTGCGGGGGGAATTCTGTTATATTTGCCCTTCCTCTTTCAATCCTTTTTCTTCTTCCAGAATTTCAGGTGTCAGTAGTTCTTTGGGGAGGTAATAGCTTAAGGGTATGCGATAGCAGGCTACCTTCTTGAGACGTCTGAGCAGATTGCGGTCTGCCATGAAATAGACTTTAGATACGCTGACTTCTCCGGGAGTAACCTGGCCCGGATGCTCGAATCCCTTGCTGGTCAAGGCAGTCTGAAAGGTACCGAATCCCCGTATGGTGACTGATTGTCCTTTGCTGAGTTCCGTTTCTATTACTTCGCTGACGGCGGTCAGCACTCCCTCTACCACTCCGCGGTTAAAACCTCCGCGCATGGCCACCAGTTCTCCCAGTTCTTTTTCATTTACTCCGCCACGGCGTTGGAATTTACGGATGACGGCGTACCATAGTCCGCTTTTTGCTTTATTCAGCAAGTTTGTTTTTTGTCTTACTAAGTATGGAATTGACATATTACTACTATTAAGTTGTGAACTTACTACTATTCTTGTTTTTGGTTACTACGGGGAACTTACGAGTTGTACAACTCGTACAGCTCCAGTCGTACAACTTAGGCTGCTCCAGTTGTACAACTCGTAAGTTTTTAGTAACTGCAAAGATAAGGAATGATAGGGAGAAACAAAGAGAATGATGTGAAGTCATGTGAAAAAGGTATGTCTTTTCTATTTCTTCTCCCCGAAATCATTTATTTTTGTAAGCTAATTGAATGAATATTCTAAAATGAACAGACCTGAGAAGCGAGTATTAGTGGGCATGAGCGGCGGTATAGACAGTACCGCCACTTGTCTGATGTTGAAAGAACAGGGGTATGAGATAGTCGGACTAACCATGTGGGTGTGGGGAGATGAACCGGTGGAGGCGCGGCAACTTGCCGACAGCATGGGCATCGAACACCATGTGGCTGATGAGCGTGAGGCTTTTCGCAAAGTAATTGTGCAGAACTTTATTGATGAATATTGTCAGGGGCGGACACCTAATCCGTGCGTGATGTGTAATCCTACGTTTAAATTCCGCATACTCACTGAATGGGCGGATAAGCTTGGCTGCGCATTTATTTCTACCGGGCATTATAGCCGTCTGGAAGAAAAGAATGGGAATATATATATAGTGGCCGGAGATGACGATAAGAAAGACCAGTCTTATTTCCTTTGGCGACTGAGGCAGGATGTGCTGAGACGTTGCCTTTTTCCGCTGGGCACTTATACTAAGTTGCAAGTACGGGAGTATTTGCGCGAGAAAGGTTATCAGTTGAAGGCGGAAGAAGGAGAGAGCATGGAGGTATGTTTCATCAAGGGTGATTACCGGGACTTCCTGCGCGAACATTCTCCTGAAATAGACCGTGAAATTGGTCCCGGATGGTTTGTCAATTCCGAAGGGGTGAAGTTGGGCGAACATAAAGGTTTTCCTTATTATACCATCGGACAGCGGAAAGGCCTGGAAATAGCTTTGGGCAAACCGGCTTATGTGTTGAAGATAAATCCGCAGAAAAATACAGTGATGCTGGGTGATGCCGAACAACTACAGACCGAATATATGCTGGCCGAACAGGATAACATCATCGATGAACAGGAATTCTTCTCGGCTCCTGACTTGGCGGTGCGTATCCGTTATCGTAGCAAGCCGATTCCCTGCACGGTGAAAAGGTTGGAAGACGGATGGCTGTTTGTACATTTCTTGTCCGAAGCATCAGCGATAGCACCCGGTCAGTCAGCCGTATTCTATATTGGAAGGCGAGTAGTAGGGGGCTCTTTCATTGCTTCACAACGCGGCATCGGGCTGGTTATTTTAGAAAATAAATAAGTAATTAAATAATAGCATGAGAAAATTGTTTTCCCTTTTAGCCATTGCCGTGTTTGCAACAGGGGTATCGGCACAGCAAGATACATTGAAGTATCGCATCAGCCTGAAAGACAAGGCTGCCACAGAGTATTCGCTGAAACGGCCGGAAAAGTTCCTGTCTGAAAAAGCAATTGAACGCCGCAAGAAACAGAATCTTCCCATTGACTCTACCGACCTTCCGGTTTGTCGTAAATATATTGATGAGATCCGCCAGCAAGGAGTTACTATCGTAGTGACCGGGAAATGGAATAATTTCGTAACGGTATCTTGCAACGATACTACTCTGATTGACCGAATCGCAGCATTGCCTTTTGTCCTTTCCAGGGAAAAGGTCTGGATTTCTCCCGGTGCCGACAAACCGTCGATGGCGACGGAACGGGATTCTGTAATCAATCAACCGACAATGCACCCGGATAGTATTTACGGGCGTGCCATTACTCAAATTCAGTTGAGCAACGGCGATAAGCTCCACGAAGCCGGATTCAAAGGGCAGGGTATGACGATTGCGGTTATCGATGCCGGCTTCCATAACGTGGATAAGATTACTGCTATGCAGAATATCCGTATTCTCGGTACGAAAGATTTTGTGAATCCTCAAGCTGATATCTTTGCCGAGAGCAGTCATGGCTTGTCAGTGCTTTCCTGCATGGGTATGAACCAACCTGGTATTATGACAGGTACGGCTCCCGAAGCTTCCTTCTGGTTGCTCCGCAGTGAAGATGAATATTCCGAGCATCTGGTAGAACAGGACTATTGGGCCGCTGCCGTTGAATTTGCTGATAGCGTGGGAGTGGATGTGCTGAACACCTCTTTAGGATACTATGCGTTTGACGATAAATCGAAGAATTATAAATACCGTGACTTGGACGGGCATCATGCGTTGATGTCGCGTCAGGCTTCGCTTATTGCAGATAAGGGAATGGTATTGGTGTGCAGTGCCGGAAATTCGGGTATGGGTTCCTGGAAGAAGATAACCCCTCCGGGAGATGCTGACAATGTACTGACAGTGGGTGCTGTTGATAAGAAGGCTGTGCTGGCTCCCTTCTCTTCTATCGGTAATACGGCTGATGGCCGTGTGAAGCCGGATGTTGTGGCTGTTGGCGCCGGTTCTGATGTGATCCGTACGGATGGAAATCAGGGACGGGCAAATGGAACTTCTTTCTCTTCTCCCATCATGTGTGGCATGGTGGCTTGCTTGTGGCAGGCTTGCCCGAAGCTGACGGCTAAAGAACTGGTGGAACTTGTACGCCAGGCTGGTGATCGTGCGGCTTTCCCGGATAATATTTACGGATATGGAGTGCCTGATATGTGGAAGGCATATAATGATTATAAGTCAAAGAATTAAGACGAATCAGTGGTGAGATTCATAACTGCTCAGAAACGAATAAAGTTACGAGCTACAGGCTACAAGCTACAAGTAGCTGCGCTATGCTCCGAAAGGCACTTGTAGCTTGTAGCCTGTAGCTCGTAACTGATTCATAACCCTATATAATGGAAACTTTATCTCTCTTAGAACTTAATGCCTTGGTGCGTCGTAGCCTCGAACAATGCCTGCCTGATGAATATTGGGTACAGGCAGAGTTGAGTGATGTACGAACGAATAGTACTGGGCATTGCTACCTGGAATTTATTCAGAAAGATCCCCGTAGCAATGGTTTGGTTGCGAAGGCGCGGGGTACGATCTGGTCGAATGTTTATCGGCTGTTGAAACCTTATTTTGAAGAGGCTACAGGACAAGCATTTGTTTCCGGTATCAAGGTGCTGGTGCAAGTTTCTGTCAGTTTCCATGAACTTTACGGCTATAGCCTCACGGTGCAGGATATTGACCCTACCTATACCCTGGGCGATATGGCACGCCGTCGTCGGGAGATTTTGAAACAGTTGGAAGAAGAAGGTGTGCTTACTCTGAATAAAGAGTTGGAGATGCCCGATTTACCGCAACGTATTGCTGTCATTTCTTCCCCTACGGCCGCCGGTTATGGCGATTTCTGCCATCAGTTGCAGAATAATCCCCGTGGCTTTTTCTTCTATACGGAGCTATTCCCTGCTTTGATGCAAGGCGACCGTGTGGAAGAGTCCGTATTGGCAGCCTTGGATTTGATTCTTAACCGTCAGGATGAATTTGATGCCGTGGTTATCATCCGTGGGGGTGGGGCTGCTTCCGATCTTTCCGGTTTCGATACTTATCTGCTTGCCGCCGCTTGTGCACAATTTCCGTTGCCTGTTATCACCGGAATAGGGCATGAAAGAGATGATACGGTGCTCGACTCCGTGGCACATACCCGTGTGAAAACCCCGACAGCCGCTGCCGAATACTTCATTGACTGTATGGACCTTGCTGCCGATGGACTGGAAACTCTTGCCAGCCGTTTGCACGAGAGTGTTCTTTCCCGTCTGACGGAAGAGCATCGTAAATTGAATTTATACAGGAATCGTATTCCTTCTGCCGTTGTACGCCGCATCTCTGATGCTAAGTTGACTCTGCTGACTGCCCGGAGAGATATTTCTCAGGCAGTTACGTCTTCCCTTTCGCGTCAACGTCATCGTCTGGAACTGTTGCAGCAACGCCTGATTGATGCTTCGCCCGAAAAGATGCTTGCCCGTGGCTATAGCATCACTCTGAAAGATGGAAAAGCAGTGAAAGATGCCGCTTCTCTGAATGAGAATGATGAAATACTCACCCGCTTTTACCGGGGCGAAGCAACCTCAATCATAAATCATAAATCGTAAATCAAAAATATTCTTATGCCTACTCCGAAGAAAAAAGAAACTTATTCCCAAGCCATGGAGCGCTTGGAGAAGATTGTCCGCCAAATAGACAATAATGAGTTGGAAATTGATGCGCTTGCCGAAAAAATAAAGGAAGCGAATGAGATTATTGCATTTTGCAGCGATAAATTGACCAAAGCTGACAAGGAAATCGAAAAATTACTGTCGGAGAAGCGGGAAAGTGAAGAATAAAGACTAAATTTGTTGCAGAATGTACGTAATGAGATTACTAATACTTTGAGATATGAAAGAAATAGATTGGTCTAATCTGTCATTCGGATACATGAAGACAGATTACAATGTGAGAATTAATTTCCGCGAAGGTGAGTGGGGAAAACTTGAAATCAGCAGTAGCGAACTTATCAATCTGCACATGGCAGCTACCTGTCTGCATTATGGACAGGAAGCGTTTGAAGGCTTAAAGGCATTCCGTGGCAAAGATGGTAAGGTACGTATCTTCCGTTTGGAAGAGAATGCTGCCCGCTTGCAGTCTACGTGTCGTGGTATCATGATGGCAGAACTGCCGACAGAACGTTTTAAAGAGGCTGTGCTGACAGCGGTGAAAATGAACGAACGCTTTATCCCGCCTTACGAGAGCGGTGCTTCCCTTTATATCCGTCCGTTGCTGATTGGAACCGGAGCACAGGTAGGTGTACGTCCCTCCAATGAATATATGTTCCTGATATTCGTAACTCCGGTAGGCCCATACTTTAAAGGTGGCTTTGCTGCTACTCCTTATGTTATCACACGTAAGTACGACCGTGCTGCTCCGCTTGGAACTGGTATTTATAAGGTTGGCGGTAATTATGCAGCCAGTTTGCGTGCCAGTCAGGAAGCTCATGCTGCCGGTTATTCCGCAGAATTTTATCTGGATGCTAAGGAGAAGAAATATATCGACGAATGTGGTGCTGCCAACTTCTTCGGAATCAAGGATAATACATATATCACTCCTCTGTCCACTTCCATCCTGCCTTCTATCACAAACAAGAGCTTGATGCAGTTGGCCGAAGATATGGGAATGAAGGTGGAACGTCGTCCGATTGCAGAAGAGGAACTTACTACGTTCGAGGAAGCTGGTGCATGTGGTACGGCTGCGGTGATTAGTCCGATTGAGCGCATAGATGATCCTGAAAACGAACATTCTTATGTGATAGCCAAGGACGGTAAACCGGGACCTATCTGCACTAAGTTGTACAACAAGCTGCGTGGAATCCAATATGGTGACGAGCCTGATACGCACGGCTGGGTAACCATTGTGGAATAACGCATGAGTAAAGGTAAGTTAGCGAAGTTTGCCGACATGGCAAGTTATCCGCATGTGTTCGAATACCCCTATTCGGCAGTAGATGACGTGCCTTTTGAGATGAAAGGAAAATGGAACGGGTCATTCTTCGGGAATGACCGTCCCATTGTTTTGGAATTAGGTTGCGGACGTGGTGAATACACCGTAGGCTTGGGAAAGCTATTTCCCGAAAAGAATTTTATCGGTGTAGACATCAAGGGGGCCCGTATGTGGTCGGGTGCTACGGAGTCGATGCAGGCGGGCATGAAGAATGTCGCTTTCCTGCGTACGAACATCGAAATTATCGACCGTTTCTTTGCAGAGAATGAGGTAAGCGAAATATGGCTGACCTTCTCCGACCCGCAGATGAAGAAAGCAACCAAGCGTCTGACCTCCACCTATTTCATGGAGCGTTATCGCAAATTTCTGAAACCGGATGGCATCATCCATCTCAAGACAGATAGTAATTTCATGTTCACTTATACCCGCTACATGATTGAGGAGAATCACCTTCCGGTGGATGTGATGACAGAAGACCTGTATCACTCCGGCATGGCCGATGATATTCTCAGTATCAAGACTTATTATGAACAACAGTGGTTGGAGCGCGGACTGAACATCAAGTATATCAAGTTTCATCTGCCCGAAGAAGGCGAACTGCATGAACCCGATGTGGAAATAGAGTTAGATGAGTATCGCAGTTACAACCGCAGCAAGCGGAGCGGACTGCAAACTTCAAAATAACCATTTTAGATTATGACACTTTATCCTAAACTGATTTTAGATGCACTGGCAACAGTGCGATACCCCGGTACCGGAAAGAACCTCGTAGAGGCGGAGATGGTTGCCGATAATTTACGTATTGATGGAATGAAGGTTAGTTTCTCACTGATATTCGAGAAGCCGACCGACCCTTTTATGAAATCTGTGGTAAAGGCGGCAGAAGCGGCTATTCACACGTATGTATCTAAGGAGATTGAAGTTTCCATCGCTACGGAGAGCAAGCAGGCTGCACGCTCCGAACCGGGCAAGTTGCTGCCGCAAGTGAAGAATATTATTGGAATTTCTTCCGGTAAAGGAGGTGTGGGTAAATCGACGGTATCTGCCAATCTTGCGGTGTCTTTGGCAAAGCTGGGTTATAAGGTTGGTCTGCTCGATGCTGATATTTTCGGTCCTTCTATGCCGAAGATGTTCCAGGTGGAAGATGCACGCCCTTATGCAGAGAATATAGGTGGTCGTGATTTGATTATACCTGTTGAGAAATATGGTATCAAACTGCTCTCTATCGGCTTTTTTGTAGACCCTGACCAGGCTACCCTGTGGCGTGGCGGCATGGCAAGTAATGCCTTGAAGCAACTGATAGCGGATGCGAATTGGGGCGACCTTGATTATTTCCTTATCGACCTGCCTCCCGGTACAAGCGATATTCACCTGACAGTGGTTCAGACGCTCGCTTTGACAGGGGCCATCGTAGTCAGTACTCCGCAAGCCGTAGCATTGGCCGATGCCCGCAAAGGTATCAATATGTTTGTCAATGAAAAGGTAAATGTACCTATTCTCGGTTTGGTAGAGAATATGGCTTGGTTTACGCCTGCCGAACTACCGGAAAATAAATACTATATTTTCGGTAAGGAAGGCGCCAAGAAGCTGGCAGAGGAAATGAATGTACCTTTATTGGGGCAAATTCCTATTGTACAAAGCATCTGCGAAAGTGGAGACAAAGGGACACCGGTAGCGCTTGACGAGAATACTGTGACAGGACGTGCTTTCCTGCAATTAGCAGCAAGTGTAGTTCGCCAGGTAGATAAGCGGAATGTGGAAATGGCACCGACGGAAGTGGTGAAGATGCAAAAATAAGAAGTATCTCTTATGATTTATAAAAGAAACAGTAGACTGAGTATGGATAGCTCAATCTACTGTTTTTTTATTGGGGTATGTTTCTATAATAATTCCGTTATAGCATCCATAATTTCTTTGTCTGTTCTTTCATTGCCATAACCCCTGATAACTTTTCTGATAATGTGATGTTCGTCCAGTATGAAGAAGAAGGGGGCTGCATTCCCTGTTTGATAGTCTTTGATTACTTGGTCGTTTGCATTCAGAATAGTGTAATTGAGTTTTTTATTATTTGCATAAACTTGAATGGAATGTTCCTTCCGGCTCCAGCCTTCTATTGCTATAAGGTCGAAATCTTCATTACTGAATTTGCCTTTCAATTCTTTCAGAAAAGGAACGGCAGCCTGACAGGCACCACAACCTATCCCGGTAAAGTTGATTAGCAACACTTTACTTTTTAAGTTGGCAAGTGATACCAGATTGCCATTGGAGTCGTTTAAAGTCCATTCCGGAGCTTGCTTGCCTGTAAGTTCGGGGGCTGAGGCGGCTTTTTTGTTGCCATAGCTGTATGGTTCAACAGTATACCCCTTTGGGTAATAATCAGATACATTGAAATCATTAATGGACAACTTGTTGAATTCTACAGATGTAATAGTCGTAACTGATATATCATGCGACATTTCTCTCCGTGCTTTATAAGGTAAATTGTCCGACTTACGTATCCATAGCTCATAGATTGAGGTCGGTTCTACATAAAATGGTGGTTTCGGCATGTGGCAGGCTTTTCCGAAAAATTCCACTTGCGTATCTTCTTCAATAACTAATCTGAAAAAATAATCATTACCTTTATCTTGTAAATCAACGGTTATATTATCCTTTGTTTGCAGGGCATATTTTATTATGTTTTTTGTATAGTTATAAAAAGGACCACTCAATGGTCTGAAAGGAAGCGGTCGGGCGGTGAAGTTGTCTTCCACGATTGCTTTGTGCTCATCATACACCAGCACTCTTTTATGACCGTCATAGCAAAAGGTCATTTTTTCCATGTCTTTCGTTTCGAAAGAAGCATAACTTGCTCCAATGGTGCTATCACTCGGATTATTGTATTCATTGGTATAATCAGAATTAGTGAATATTGGAACTGTATCACCAGGCTGCCAGGATTCATTAAAACTCGTGTAGCTTGCCGACTCTATTTTCTCAAGATTAGCGAGTACCTTTTGTAGATATTCTCTTTTGCCTTCTTGCGCATGGATTGTATTGATTATGAGTAAGAAAGGAAATATGCAGATTAGTTTGTTCATGGCATGGATTGTTAATGGTTATCCGCATCCTACTCCTGATTGAGCTGTTAAAAATCAGGAGTAGGACATTGCAGATAATCTTTAATGTGAGAGAGAATTAATGTTAAAATAAGATTGTTTTATTGCAATCTGAATACGATAGGGAATGTATATTTTACATTGACCGGCATTCCTCTTTGTGTACCGGGTTTCCATTTAGGCATACTTGTGGTGACGCGAATCGCTTCTGTATCCAATAAGGGGTCTACGGGTTGGGTAACTTTAGGATTGGTTACATTACCGTTTTTATCAATAATGACTTGCATTATAACTCGTCCTTGGATTCCTGCTTTTTGTGCCTCTACCGGATATTTGATATTCTTAGACAGATATTGCATCAGCCCTCCCATACCACCGGGAAATTCAGGCATATTTTCAACCACCTCAAAAATCGGATCTTCCTCTGCAGGGGTTTGTTTGGGAACATATCCCACGACAACGGTTTCATCAATTTTAGGTACAGGCTTATACTCCTCTTTTTGACCATCATCCGATAAGCGGAACATAACAGGAACTGTATATTTCACCCGTACAGCTTTTCCTTTTTGCATACCCGGTTTCCAATTTGGCATTGTGCTGATAACGCGTACCGCTTCACCATCCAATTCCGGGTCTACTCCACGGATAATCCCTATGTTGGAGACGCTTCCGTCTGCATTTACAATAAATTGTACCGTAACGCGTCCTTGCGTATTATTCTTCTGTGCATTTACCGGATATCTGATGTTTTTCGATAAAAATTGCATCAGGCCGGACATTCCACCATCCGGAAATTCAGGCATTTGTTCCACTACTTCAAATACTGGATTATCAGGATCATCGACAGGCGGATTTTGCCATTCCCTATTCATGACGATCTTCATGTTGGAGTTGTCTTCTTTGTTGACAGTGACGGGTACTCCCATCATTTTCCCATCTTTTTTCCAAATTACTATCATTTTAGCATTCTCGAATGCTTTGAAAGAAAAATTACCGTTCTTTCCCGTGACATACGATTGGCCTTGTGGTAGTTTGTGGTCTCCATCAACGAAAAACTCAGCGCCTTCCACTGCTTTTCCGTCTTTATCCACTACTACTCCTTTGTAGCTCACAAGTTTGTCTTTATCCTGTTGCGGTGCCGGTGTTTCCAGCGGTGCCGTTTCAGTAGCAACTTCCATATCCGGCGCCGTTGTATCCGTCGTCAGATTATCTTCCACAGCCTCTATGACATCTCTGGCAACTTCTTTCGTGGTGCGTGCCACAGCTTCGATGTTGCTGATAATCATTAGTAAGGCTGCCAAGGGGAGGAACATAAGATACTTAGTTCTCCCTATTTCTCGGGTTCTCTTTTTGTTCATCATTTTGATGCGTTTTTTTAAGGGTAATACATTAAAACTGTTATAGATAGTTGCTGCAGCCTTATGATGGGATAATCCTAACAGATGATACTGATAGGCTTTGGAATCATGCCCGGTTTCCAATACACGGTTGTCCGCCAGATATTCCAGATTGGTGCGGATTTCCCGTTTCATGAGCCAGGCAAAAGGATTGAACCAGCAGAATACGCATACGCTTTCACTGACAAGTACATCGATGGAATGCCATTGATTGGCATGGGTTTGTTCGTGAATTAATATTTCGCTTAGTTCATCTTTGGTGTGCGAATCCGGATGAATGAATATCCAGTGAAAGAAAGAGAAAGGTCCGCCCGCTTGTTTGAGCAGATGTACATTGGCATTTTCAATTCGTGTTTTTCGACAACGGAAAGTCAGTCGGATAATGCCTGCAAGTTGTATGAGGAGACGGATAGCCAATATGATTACTACTCCCCAATAGATGAAACCTGCCGTTTGGAGCAAAAGCGTTTTCCAGTCGAAAGTGGCTTGTTCCGGTGTAAAGGTGAGTTCCGGCAAAACGATGTCGGCATACAAATCTGCCATTGCTACCATAGGTTCCTGCTCCGTAATCCATGCTTGTATATTCAGCAGTGGATAGACGGCGGATACGGCAAAGAAACAGAGTAATGCTACCCTGCGCCACGTGAAGAACGTGTCTTTATAGAAAAACAGCCGGTAGAACGCATAAAACAGCGCAATGGCTACGTTGATTTTTAGAAAATAGGCCAACATATAAATTTGTGATTTATAATTTATGAATTATGTATTTCTTGATTTATGAAAAGTTCTTCCTTATTCCGGATGATATAAATCATAAATCAAAAATCATAAATCTTCACTCTTTCCCTTTTTCAATCATTTCAATAATATCTTTCAGGTCATTGGTCGAAATCTTTTGCTCTTTGGCGAAGAACGAAACCATTTCCTTGTATGAATTCTCAAAATAGTTATGCACAAAGCCGCTCATGAAAGTGCGTTTGTATTCGCTTTCCCGAATGGCGGGTGTGTATTGATACGTATTGCCCACACGGGCGGCTGTGACATACTTTTTGCGTTCCAGGTTTTTAACGATGGACGCTACGGTTGTGTAAGGAGGTGCCGGTTTGGGATATTTGGCAACAATGTCTTTTACGAAGCAACTACCCAGTTCCCAGATGTAGATCATTACTTCTTCTTCTTGTATTGTTAATTTTTCCATGGAAATAAAGTATTAAAATGAATTCAATGCAAAGCTACGAAAAGTTCGTAATAAAGCAACGGGCAGTGAGTTAATTAATCTAAACTATTGTAGCGTATGTGGCATTTATTCCCACAGTGATGTATTTTTGTAGTCTTATATATTAGAATACAATACAAACTTAATTACTTTAAATTTAATAGTTATGAGAATTTTGAAATCATTGTTATTGGGTATGTGTGTCGCTTTGTGTGCATGCACTTCTCAGAATTCTACTGTGCAGACTAATGATAAGGGAACTCAGTGGGAGTGGAAGAATGGAACCATTGTAGTGAAAACTCCTGAGCGTCCGGCAGGGCAGCAAAGTGTAATCGGGCTGACTACTCCGAAGATAGAAGTAGTTCGTGTAGGGTTCGTTGGTTTGGGTATGCGTGGTCCCGGAGCTGTGGAACGCTTCACTCACATTCCCGGTACGCAGATTGTGGCTCTTTGCGATTATGAGCAATCGCGCGCAGAGAATTGCCAGAAGTATCTGGAGAAAGCATCCTTGCCTAAGGCTGCCGTTTATTCCGGAGAAAAAGGATATGAAGAACTTTGCAAACGTGATGATATAGATCTTGTTTATGTTGCTACCGATTGGCTGCATCACTTCCCCGTAGCTATGTGTGCCATGGAAAATGGAAAGCACGTGGCGATAGAGGTGCCTTCTGCTATGAATCTTCAGGAGTGCTGGGACCTGATTAATATGAGTGAAAAGACCCGCAAGCACTGCATGATACTGGAAAATTGCTGCTATGACTGGTTTGAAATGAATACGCTGAATATGGCCCAGCAAGGCGTATTTGGTGAAATCATTCGCGGACAGGGGGCTTATATCCACGAACTGAGCCCATTCTGGGATCATTACTGGAAAGATGGTGAGAATGATAAGTTGGGCTGGCGTCTGGATTACAATAAAAAGCATCGTGGAGATGTATATGCTACGCATGGTCTTGGCCCTGTAGCACAAGCGTTTGATATTCATCGTGGCGACCGTATGGTGACACTGGTGGCTATGGATACGAAGTCCGTTGTAGGTAAAGACCTGGTAGAAAAGAGAACCGGAGAGGCATGTGATGATTTCCGTAATGGTGATCATACTACCACTTTGATTCGTACTGCTAACGGAAAGGTTATTGAAATACAACATAATGTGATGACACCGCAGCCCTATAACCGTTTATATCAGCTTACCGGTACCAAAGGATTTGCAAATAAGTACCCGATTGAGGGCTACGCGCTCGACTCCAAGCAACTGGCTGCTTCGGGTGTAGAACCGCAAGTTGATAATCTGAATACGCATAGTTTCCTGCCGAAGGAAGAAATGCAGGCGCTTGTAGATAAATTCCAACATCCGATATTGAAGAAATATGGTGAGTTGGCTAAGGAAGTAGGAGGTCATGGAGGTATGGACTTCATTATGGATAGCCGGTTGGTGTATTGTCTGCAGAATGGCTTGCCTTTAGATTTGGATGTGTATGACTTGGCTGAATGGTGCTGCCTGGCCGAACTGGGTGAGCTTTCTATGGATAACAATTGTGCTGCTGTAGAGTTTCCCGATTTTACCCGTGGCGAGTGGAATGTTGTGAAAGGCTATAAGTTTGCCTATGCAAGTCCCGAAGAAGAAAAAGAGGCTATGGATAAAGCTAAGGCAATTACAAGTAAATTGAAGGAACAGGGAGCCAAAGAGTGGCAAGTGGAACCGGATAAGAAATAAACTAAATGCAACTGCCCATCATTTCCACGAAAATGATGGGCAGTGTCTTTATCAACTTCACCTTGTGCAGGTTTGCTATCTTTTCTTATTTACCGGCAACCTTTAGAAGTTCCTCTTTCATGGTGTTCACACCTGGGAAACCTACTTGCCTGTATTTTATATTTCCTTCGCGGTCTATAATAAGATAGGTGGGAACACCTGAAATATTGAAACTCTTACCCAGATAGTTCCATTGAGCGGCCGTTACGCGGTAGTGTTCACCATGAATATCAGGAATCATATTCTCCCAGGTCTTCAACGGAGAAGTTTCACCGGTGATGTACAGATACACGATATCTTTGTCTTTCAGCTCTTCTTTCATAGGTATCATTTCTTTGTTGGCCATGCGGCACGGACCGCACCAGGTAGCCCAGAAATCAACCAATAGCACTTTGCCACTGAATTTGCTGATGATGGAGGCGAAAAGATCCTCGTCGCTGACCTCTCCGGCTTCATTAACGGTGAAGCCCGTCTTTTTCTTATTGGCTTCAATTCTTGCCAGTAATTCATTGTTGGCAGCAATCACCATATCACGGTAGGCGGTGGGCAGGGTAGCAAGAGATGCCTTTTGCTCTTCGGTTATCGGCGTGAAGTCCTTGATACCCCGGTAGATAGGAATGGTTCGGGCAATATCAAAGAAGATGCCGCTGTCGGTTCCCCATGCTTTGGCAAAGTCTTCACTTCGGCTGTAATAGGCTGCAATGACGTTTACGTATTGGCTGGACAAGGTTGTTTGCGGAATATTCAGTAGTGCAAAATCAGCATTGGGAATATAGTTGTCGGGTACTTGTCTGGCAAGTTCCAGATAGTACTTTTGTGCTTCTTCCCGTTTCAACTGATTGGCTTCAATGGCAGCCGATGTCAGTGAATTAGCTGCTGAACGTAATAATCCGATGGTAGACAGTTTGTTGTTGCTCGTGAGCAACTGGCGTGTTGCCGGACTACAGGAGAGTTTGTCTATTTCTGTTTGCACTTCCTCAGAAATTTTAAGTATACGTTCTTTATATGCATCTATACCTATTCCGGCAAGCTCCTTTATATTCTTATACACTTTCTGTTGTATGTTCGTATCGGGCATATCCCGGTTTAATTCTTGCGCTATGGCAGCCAACGGACCATTTATATATATGATTTCTCCGTAAGGTTTTCCCTCTTTGTGGAATTTGGAACTGCGTCGAGAGATTTCACGCATATTAATGTATACTTCTGTAGTTTGTCCCGGCTCCATGAAAATCTGGAGCGGACTGCTACCGGACATATATATCGTACATGGCGTGCTGCTTGTCAATGGCACTTCTTTGCTGAAACTTCCATCCGACTGAATATCTATCAGGATTTCCGACAGGTCACCTTTGGCACTTTCCCATGCAACTAGTGTGATTGGCGACGACATGCCCGGGTAAAAGTCCAGCAACTTACCTTTCAGAATGGCTTTATCGTATCCGACGACCGGTTCAGGTAATTCAGCTTTCATATCCACCTTATGTACAACGGCTTCTTTGGGCAGTATAAGTTTCGGCAGGTTCTTGCCTTTCAGTTGTATCCCCCAAATGCTGAAACCGTTTTCTATGTCGGCTCCTTCGGTAAAGTCTACGGAGGTAACCGAGGCGGGGAGGGGAGGAAATACTAATTGAAATTCCGCTTCGCCCGATTCCGGCATCCAGAATTCTTTGTCCGGTGTGATGCCTATGCCCGAACGTAATGGATAAGTTTCCCCGTTATTGTCTTTCAGATAACTCCCTGCGGCAATCTTTATCCAGTTCTTAGGCCGGTATTTGGCGTAGATGTGCAGGATGGTAGCTGTATCGCTAATCTCTACTTTGCTGACTTCGATAGAAGTGGTGCTGCTTACGATGAACGGAGGCTGTTCTATCACTTTGTTTTTAGCTTGAATAGTGCAGCATATGCATAGTAGCAAACTGCTGAGTAAGAAATTGAGTCGTTTCATAATATATAGTTTTTTGCTCAAAGTTACGAATCTTTCGTAAAGGAGCAGTCTTTGGTTGGTTAATTGATGTAAAACCGGTAAAATTTATTATTTTTCAGTGTACCTTTGGCTTATCTTAATATCTACTAATCATGAGAATCAGACTTTTTATCGCAGGCCTGTTGCTGACCATGTCAGCCAATGCCCAAATCCTCTATCACGATGCTTCTGCTTTTCCTCTTTTAGGCAAAGCTACAGATGCCACACTTACCCGTTATGAACGCCTCCCGGATTCTTTAGAACACATTTCCCGTAAACCTCTCTGGAATTTAGGGCGGAACAGTGCCGGACTTGCCTTGCGTTTCCGCTCCAACTCCACTTGCATTGCGGCAAAGTGGGAAGTCCGGAATAATACGAGTATGAACCACATGACTCCTACAGGTATCAAGGGACTCGATCTTTACTGCCTGCAAGATGGTAAGTGGGCATTTGCCGGCAGTGGACGTCCGCAAGGAAAAATCAACGAAGCTACGATTGTAAAGAACATGACCCCCGAAGAACGTGAATATCTTCTGTATCTCTCTTTGTATGACGGAGTCACTTCACTGGCTATCGGAGTAGATAGTCTTTCAATGATTGAACAGCCGGCTGTTGACTTGCCGATACGTAAGAAACCGGTAGTTTTCTATGGAACCAGTATTTTGCAAGGCGGCTGTGCATCCCGCCCCGGTATGGCTCATACCAATATTCTGGAACGCTGGCTTAATCGTGAATGTATCAATTTAGGTTTTAGTGGCAATGCTTTGCTCGATTTGGAAATTGCTGAAGTGATAGCTTCCGTTGATGCTGCTATGTTCATCCTGGACTTTTTGCCTAACGCTACGGTGGAACAGATGAAAGAGCGTGCGGAGAAATTCTATTCTATTGTTCGTGCCAAGCACCCCGATACTCCCATCCTTTTTGTGGAAGATCCTATTTTTCCTCACTCCCGTTTCAATAAAGGAGTTGCGCAGGAAGTGAAGCGCAAGAATGAAACAATTGCAGCAATTTTTCAGTCACTGAAGAAGCAAGGTGATAAGAATATCTACTTTCTTCCTTCTAAAGATATCATCGGCCATGATGGCGAAGCAACCGTCGATGGCGTCCACTTCACAGATTTGGGCTTTATGCGCTATGCCGAAATTCTGTATCCATTAATTAAGAAACATATTCGATAATTGGGTTTGGGTGGCTATGCCCATAATCGTACAGAAAGGAAGGAAATTCAGTTGACAAGGGAACGAGTTGACAAGGAGACAAGGGGCTGCGCAATGCTTCTACGCCGCATGGAACCTTGTCTCCTTGTCAACTCGTTCCTTCGTCAACTGATTCAAATCCGCTCAGGAAAGAATCAAATCGCCATCGTCCCTAGTCTTTCCTTTTGTATTCCTTATATTTCTCAATCACATGCTTGCGGCTCTGAATGATTTGCCAGCGATATACCCAGCAGGTTGTCAGGAAATAAACACCTGTCAGTATCCATAAGGCCCTGTATTCAAAAGCCACCTCGTTGAGACTGGCCCCCATGCTGTTGATGCGTACAAAGCCATTGATACCGAAAGTTGACGGAAAGATATACGAAAAATATCTCCAGAAATCCGGCATGGCCGCCCCCGGCCAGGAAATACCTGAGAGGAACAATAAAGGTACGGATGTGAATACGAATATCAGCATACACGTCTCCCGGTTGCGTATGGCAATCGAGGCTGTCATGGCAAAGAAGATGCAGGCGGCCAGGTAGGGGAGCAGGAAAAGAGTCAGTACTCCGGGTTGTCCTATCTGAATGAGGTTGAACAAACGTGGCACTACACAAAGCACATAGACTGACACAAGAGCATATACCATAAAGTAGCTCAAACCTTTGCCGAAGACAATACGTAGCGTACCGTTGTAATGTCGGTTGATGGGCACCAGATCCTTGAAACGGTTATTTTCGCGTGCTGTCCCGGCGGAGAGTCCGATACCGAGCAATAAAGTTTGCTGAATAATCAATATCAATACAGCAGGTATAAGGAAGGCGGCAAAGCCGTTTGTCGGGTTGAAAAGAGTAACATCTTCATATCTTATCGGATATGCGGTGATTTCATCTTGACGGTCGGTGCTATTGCCTGCACGTTGTATTTTTATGTCGGCATTCATATCCAGGGATACGCTGGTATTGGTGTTCAGCAGCGATTTATAATAGAGCAGCCCGCTCATATCACAGAACAGGCTGACCTGTGTCTGCTTCCCCTGGGCAATGTCATTACTGAACTCAGCAGGTATATAGATGATGCCATAAGCCAGACGGTCTTTCAGCATTAGCTTGGCTTCTTCCATGTCCGCGCAATAGGCCACAATCTTTACCTCCGGGCTGGCGTCCACTTTGCGCAGATATTCTCGGCTTAATGCACTGCGGGAGTTGTCCACTACCACGGCAGGTACTTCACGTATTGTCTCGTTTGTATAAATGAAGGCATAAATAAGCGGATATACCAACGGAACAAGCACAAAGAAGATGAGCACACCCTGGTCGCGGAAGGTTGTGCGGAATTCCCGTATCCAGATATAGAATAAATCGTGGATACCTTGTACTACTCTCTGTTTGAACGTCAGATGTTTCATTAGGGCACGTATTTATAATAAATCAGCGCTTCCTTGAGTCGGTGAACGATGAAGAAAGGAAGCATCATGAAAATAAGTAATGCCACATAGTTCATCCATGAATAAATCATCGGATAACCATTCAATGCCTGGTCTACATAAATCAGGAAATAGTGGCGCAGTGGGAACAGATTGGCCAATCCTTGCAATACGGGATGCATGGCCATGGCAGGGAATGACAGTCCGCACATGGAGAACGAAAGTACTCCCCAAAGAGATGCAAAACTCAATCCCAGGCGTAGAGTAGGCAACGTACCTATCATGAGTACGCCCATACCTTGCGAAGCCAGCACCAGGCAGAGGGTGGCAAGCAACATCGGTATGATTCCACTGTTGCAGGGGAAATGCAGGAAACCGTATAGGTATACGTTATACAGTATGCCCATCAGGAAAAAGATAGCTGTATGCGGCAGCAGTTTTCCGGCAAGGGAGATATAGATGGAATTATTCCCCATGCGCAGCCACTCGCGAGCTGTACGGTCTTTTATTTCTACGCCGATGGAATAAACGGTTACCATAAAAATCAGTAGCATCAGTACGCCCGGCGCAAAAGTATTGCACAGATATACGGAATAGTTCAGCCACGGATTATTCAGTGGATGCGTATCAATGACGATAGGTTGCAGAAATGCCATAGCTTGGTCCTCGGTAGCACCTTTGGCATACAGGCTCGTGCGTGCAGCAGCTCCCGACGCCAACTCACTCATCATCTTCATGTCCTTATAGAGCAGGGAACCGGCAATGAGCAGCGTATTGTTGGTATAGAATGATACGGTTGGCTGTCGTTGGGATTGCGCCTTAGAAGTGGTGCCTTGCGGAATATAATAGAAGCCGTAAATTTCCCCCTTTTGCATGGCGGTGCGTGCTTCGTTAATGGTGGGATAATGTGCCACCACCGCAGTCTGTTCAAAAGCATCCAGGTTGCGCACCAACTGGCGTGAAGTGGACGTCATGTCTTGGTCCACCACCCCTACGGGCATATTAACAGGAAGCCCCGAGTCCATCAGCGTAGTGAAGAACACATAGCAGAACAATGGCGCTATCACCATGCAAAACAAGTATAGCGGTCGTGAAACGAGTCGACGCCCTTCCCGTTTCATGACGTTCCACAAAGCTATGTATTTCTTATCTCGTCCCATTCCTTTAATCACTAATAACTAATCACTTTTTAAGTATCACCGACATTCCCGGTCGCAGCCCTTCCACCTTCTCCTGTGGCAGTGCTTTCACCTCGAACGTCTTCAGATCGAATTGTCCGGTTGTTTTCGTTGCTTTCCATGCAGCATACGTACCGAGGTCCTTCATATAGTTCACTTTCAACCGGATATTCTTATCCAATGCTGGAACGAAAGCTTCAAATTCCGTACCCATTGTCAAACCTTGCAATAAATCCTCGCGGACATTGAACGTCACCCACATGTCGTCCAGGATGGCGATATTCATGATAGGTGCGCCCGTTCCCACCAGTTCACCTACTTTGGGGAAGATTTCTGAAACTTCTCCCGCAGTTTGTGCTATCAGGTAAGTTTCCTTGATGTAGGACTCCACTTCGGCAACAGCCCCTTTTGCGCGGTCCACCATAGCGGCGGCAGCGGCCTTGTCTTCGCGCTCGGCACCGTTCTTAGCCATATCATACTGGGCTTTGGCCGCCTTTTCGGTAGCCACGGCAGCATCCCGTTGCGCTGTAACTTCGTCCAGCTTTTGTGCAGTCATTACTCCCTGGTCGGCAAGATTCTTCACACGCTTGTACGATTTTTCGGCTATGGCAAGTCCCGCCTTGGCCTTTTGCCACATTTCAAACGCAGCCTGCACTTGTTCGTGACGGGCACCTTTCAGTGCTTTGGCATTCTGTGCCTGTGCGGCAGCTTCTGCAGCACGTGCCTGTTCCAGCTTCGCCAATACATCCGGAGCTTCCAGTATGGCAAGTGTATCTCCGGCCTGCACACTTTGTCCCTCCTTCACACGAAATTCCAGAATACGTCCCGGCACTTTGCTCGATACCCGGTATTCCGTGACTTCAGCCTGACCCTGTACGATTTCCGGTCCTTTGCGCAACATGAAGAAACCGACTATGGCTACGATGGCAATGACGCCAGTCAGCGTTAAGAATGCCAGTAGCATGTTACTGTTTTGTGATTTGGTATCCATCTTATGATTTCAGATTTATGATTTATGAGCTCTCACCCTTTAATTTTTAATTTTCAATTTTTAATTCTCCCAATGCCCTCTTCAAATAAATATCGGTCAACTTCACGTCAATCTGTGCATCTATCTTTTCCGATTGGGCGGAAAGCCAGGCTGTGTGCGCCTCAAGCACGTTGCTGGCAGCTATGACGCCTTCTTCAAATCCGAGGGTGGCATAACGCAGGTTCTCGTCCGCTTTTTCCAGATTCTTTTCCGCCATAGCCAGTTTCTTGGCAGCTTCGTTCACTTTGAAAACCGACTGGTTGACTTGGAGTTCTATCTTTTCTTTGGCATTGTCCAACTGGTATTGAGCGATACGGGCTTCCGATTTGGCAGCCTTTACCTTATACATACCTTCACCCCAATGCCAGATGGGCACTTGCAACACGACCCCCACGTTCCACATTCCTTTGAACTTCTTCTCAAAACCGTTGAAGACGGAAGGGTTCGTCATCATATAACTACCCATCAAAGCTAGTGACGGCATATATTCGGAGCGGGTGACGTTTATCTTTTGCTTATAGATTTCGGTTGCGAGTTCCAGACTGCGCACTTCCGGGCGCGTGGCATACACCGTATTTAAATCGATTCCGTCAGCCGCTTCCGGACCGGGACCAAGGTCGTCTTCCTGTTCATCCTTTAGCGTGATGGGAGAGGAGAGATCCAGACCACATAACTGGCATAGCAACATTCTGGATAGGCTCAATCCGTCTTCCACCTTGGTCAATGTCATCTCCGCTTCATTCACTTTTACTTTCACCGAAAGACCGTCTGCTTTGGTGGCAACGCCTTCGGCAATCATCTTGTCTACATCACTTTCCAGTTTCTGCAATAGTTTGAGGTAGCCATCTGCCAACTTCTTTTTGCTGGCAAGAGATACCACCTGCCAGTAAGCCTGGTCGGTGCTGAGGATTACATCCTGCAAGCCGCTTCCGTGCTGCTGGCGTGCCAGTTCTTCGGCATATTTGGTGATTTTGTTGTAAGCACGTATCTTGCCACCCATATACAGAGGTTGGGTCAGTGTGAGTGCGCCGGCGTACATGTTACGGGTATCTGTGCGAAATGCGTCAACGAGGGAGTTTCCCAAGCCGTTCAGTGGAGTAGCGACATCAACGTTGCCCAATGCCTGAATCAACGCCATGAACTGCGGATTCTGTGTTAGCTCGGGGTGCTGCGTCAGTATACCTTGTATACCATTTTGCATTACACCGCTCACTTGGGTTCCCATAGAGCCTAAAGCACCTTTCTGGGCATCGCTCAGCAATGAGATTTCTTTTTGGGTACGCATATATCCACCGGTGGCGGAAATGTCGGGGAGGTAATTGGTAAATGCTGCTTTTCTCTGATAATGCGCAGAGTTTATTTTCTCCTGGCTTATCAGTAGTTCTTTGTTATTGGCAATTGCCAATGCACGGCAACTATCGAGGCTTAAAACCTCTTGTGCACCGACTGAGAAGGTCAGACATACCAACCAAATGAAACAGAAGAACTTTCTCATCGTGTCTATACATTAATTAAGGTGATTAAAAAGTTGTTTGTGATGCAACAATAATTGCATAAACAACGATGCAAATGTATAGGCTTTCGATGAAACCTCAAAATATTTTAAAGTTTTTTTTAGTCCAATGCAAATGATTGTGAGCCGATGAGTGTTCCATCTGCAAAAAGATCCACCCGGTAGGTGCCTGCATACAGGTATTCTTCCACGTTCCAGTACACGGTTATGTTTTGTTCCTCACCGTTGTATTCAATATACTTTTTAATGGAGTATCCCAATTCGCGGTTTTCATAAGGGAATGTATTGGCAGGATTTTTAGTCAGTACGTCATTGTCCGGTTTAGTGATACGGACATAAATAGTGCGCTCGCCTGTTTCGGCAGTGATATTCTTGACGATGGTGAATCCTATCTTGAACTTCACTACGTCTTTCACCTTCTTGGCTATCTTATCCCGTTTGTTCACGGCTTGTATGTTGATATTGGTAGCGTCCAATTGTGCGGCAAGAGTCACTTTTTTGTTCAGGTTCTTTTTTTCTTCCGACAGATTGCTGATTTGGCGGGAAGCATCGTTATACTTCTGTGTAACTTGGGCAATGACTTCTTTCTGATGGGCGGTGAGCCGGTTCAGTGAGTCTATCTGGTTGATATACCCTATCATGACTTTACGCAGGGTGGCAAGTTCATTTTTCAAGCGGCGTATTTCGCTGGCGTTGCTGCTTTTTACGGTACGCAATTCTTCCAACAAACGTTGGGTCTTTGTCTGTTCCTGTTCCAGTAAGATAGACAGGGAGTCGTTGGAAACAGTCAGTTTCAACTCATCGTATTGTTGTGCAAAGTTGGTATACTCGTTCTCCAAGTCTTCTTTTTCCAGTTGAAACTCTTGTACCAGTTCTTTGTTGGTTTGCTTTTCCGAGATTAATAAAACGGTGAGTCCTACCAATAGTAGAACGAATAGGCTTCCTATGACGATTAATGACTTATTATTTTTCATATTTCCTGATTAAATTCTGTTCAACAATTTGTTCCATTGCACCTGAGCGGAGTGAGCGGCAAGCATAAGGGGATACCAACGTGCTTCGGCTGGTGCCAAAGCTCCAAATTCCCGGCATCGCTGACCGGCCCGGGTGAAAGTATACCATTTCCCACGCCAATATCCTTTGGGACGTTGTTTGCGCTTTTGGTCAAACTTCCCGAAATTGCCTCCCTGCCAGATATCACTAAGTAGCCATTCACCGGTTTTGATATCTTTCTCGGTGTAAGGTATGGGCAGTTCTTCTATGGGAAGTCCCAGATAGTTGACAGCTACCACTCCGAAGATTTTGGCTGCTTTGCTTAATCCCCATTCCTGCAAGAGCCTGGCAGTTTCTTTGAGGTCAATCTCTTTTCGCTGTGCATGAAGTATATTGGCCCAGTCGCATACTTGGCGAAGTCCGATTCCTTCATTGAGGAAATGCAATGCAGAGTGCATTAGCACGTAGGCTGCATCGAATGATAGGGGAGGGAGGGTTACCGGATAACCTTCAATTTCCAGATTCCGGCAAGCAGAGGTGCCGTGCCATCGGGCTATCTCTCGCTGGAAGCTCCGGTCGGAGGAAGGAGAACTGAGCCGTGAGAGCACGCGGTGGTTCTCTATATCCACGTCGTGCCAGTGTATGCACGTGTGTTTATGATTCTCTTCGTGTTCACTGGTCGATTCTTGTCTTAACAGTTTATTGGCCTTTTCATAGTTTTTGGGGCCTATATATAAATCAATATCCCCGCATTGGCGATGCAGGGGATTCCGGTAATTCAGTGCTACTCCTTGTCCTTTCAGCAGAACCGGTTCTATCTGGTTGGCACGATAGAGTGTAAATACTTTGGCGATTTCCTGATTCAGTATATGGTTATTCTCTTCTATTTGCAGCAACGTGTTGCACCACTTTAAGTAAAGTTCACGTTTAGGGCGCAATTCTTGTGGCAGGGTTTGCATGCCATCGAAGGCAATCCCCAGTAGGGCTTGCGCTTTGGCAGATTGGTACAATTGTTGCCAATCAGTTTGTATATCAAATAAGGTAACATCTGCAGTAGTGCCCCATAGACCTGATTGCACAAGTGCGAAAAACTGTTTTTGTATAAGAGTCATATTTTCTGCTGAATTCACTGTTTTCTTTTCCGAGGCAAAGATAATGCAAATTAAGCGCAGAACTTTCATGCTTGCATGAAAAAGTTATGCTGAGATGCACGGATACCGCTATTTTTTGCATGTGCCAAAGATTGTTTCACAGGAAAGGCGTGCTGCCT
>ULMJ01039703.1_pt1 | contig 71444 bp, 50 predicted proteins | sample 1951641 | NCBI WGS metagenome assembly ULMJ01 (sample SAMEA4835550, study PRJEB28245) | human gut metagenome | biome: gut microbiome; material: fecal sample | place: Denmark | collected 2008 | reverse complement strand
ATGGTTCAAAGATACTAAAATGAAAGCAAATCATAACTCCTTATCAGGCATTTTATCTCCGAATATCGCTGTTTCCAGTAGATAAAAGATACTAAAAAATAAGTAAATTACTATATGAACTAAGATGCGTATTTTTTTATTATTAACAAATTGAAGAGAGAAGCCCCACTTTCTTTTTCATCCCCTCCTCTCTTCAATCCATTAATCCCACCTGTCTATTTTATCTTTTCCCTAATCTTCGTCAGATACTGCTTCATCCCTTCCGCATCCTTCGTACTGATAATTTCCAGCAAATTCTTCAGCTCTAAACGAATATTTTCCACTTGCGAGGGAGTGCGCGGGTTGAAAAGAATTTCCTGAAGCAAATAATCATCCTCACTCAGCAAACCCTTGGCAATAGCCATGTGCTTCTTGAACGTAGTACCCGGAGCTTCCTGGTGCTTCATCACCGCTGCAAAAACAAACGTAGAGACAAAAGGAATAGACAGAGAATAAGCTACCGTCTCATCATGCTCGTCGAAAGTATATTCGAAGATATTGAGGCGGAGCGTCTGGTAAAGGTCTTTGAAGAAAATTTTTCCCAGGTGGTCACCTTCACTGATGATGATAGCATTCTCGCTGCTCAGATTGCTGAGGCTGGCAAACGTAGGGCCAAACATCGGATGCGACGATACATAACGGAAACCACTTTCCTCATAGAATTTCTTCAATCCCGTCTTCACCGAGGCGATATCACTGATGATACAATCCTTGGGCAGCACAGGCAGCACCTTGCGGAATGCATCCAGCGTATATTTCACCGTGGCGGCATTGATTACCAACTCCGGTTCGAAGTCCTTTATCTCTTCCAATGTGGTGAAACGATACGTGTTATAGACAAAACGCAACTGGTGCGGATTCACGTCGAACACTGCCGTTTCATGTTGGAAACTTAGAATATCTGTAAAGAAAGAGCCCATCTTGCCGGCTCCGAGTATTAAAATACGCATAAATCTAATGTTATTAGCTACGAGTTACGAGCTACAAGCTACGAGTATCCTGCGGTATGATGGCGCAGCTACTCGTAGCTTGTAGCCTGTAGCTTGTCACTTATTAATTATTTCCATTTGTTGCCTCACACTCTCCTCGTGTATCAGCTCGAATACCTTCTTGATAAATTCCGAATCCACGCCCAGAAGCACGCCTTGTGAACCGCGTTTGTCCAGAATTTCATTGTAACGTCCCGTTTGCAGGATTGTCATATCGTGCTCTTTCTTGAACGTACCGATTTCACGCGCCACACGCATACGCTTGGCAAGTTCCTGCATCAAGTTGTTGTCGCACTCATCAATCTGCTTGCGTAGTTCACTGAGGTTTTCCGTGGTCTGTGTCTCCTTACGAATGACGAGCAGGTTCAGGATGTAATCCAGTACGTCCGGAGTCACTTGCTGTGAAGCATCGCTCCATGCACAATCCGGGTTGCAGTGGCTTTCGATAATCAGACCGTTGAAACCGAGGTCCATAGCCTGCTGGCAAAGCGGTGCGATGAGTTCGCGCTTACCACCGATGTGGCTGGGATCGCAGATGATCGGCAGGTTCGGGATGCGACGACGCAACTCGATGGGGATATGCCATTGCGGCAGATTGCGGTACAACTTCTTGTCGTAGCTGCTGAAACCACGGTGGATGGCTGCCAGACGTTTCAGACCGGCATTGTTGATACGTTCCAGGGCACCGATCCAGAGTTCCAGATCCGGATTTACCGGGTTCTTCACAAACACAGGAATATCCACGCCCTTCAGTGCATCGGCAATTTCCTGCATGGCAAACGGGTTGGCAGTGGTGCGTGCGCCAATCCAAAGGATATCGATACCTGCTTTCAGACACTCGTATACATGCTTCGAAGTGGCTACTTCGGTAGAAACGTACATTCCGGTTTCTTTCTTCACCTCTTTCAGCCATGCCAGACCGTCTACGCCTACACCTTCGAAACCACCCGGTTTGGTACGCGGTTTCCAGATTCCGGCACGGAATATCTTCATTCCCTTTTCAGCCAGTTGCTTAGCAGTGCACATTACTTGTTCTTCTGTCTCGGCGCTGCAAGGACCTGCAATTACCATGGGACGTTTGTCCTCAATACCCGGCAGCAAAATCGATTCTAATTCAAGTTCCATATTCTTTTATTTTTGTTCAATTATATTTTTATTGTATAGATATTTCTCAGTGTCTTCTGAACCCTCTGCAACCCCCCGTCGATAAAGCCTTTCGAACGTGTTAATAAATACAGGCCTCGTTTTTTAAAAACGTTGCCCTTATTCTTTAAAAACGTCGGGCACGTTTTTTAAAACGGTGAGTGGCTTGTGTTACAGGAACTCTTTTTTGTAAATATATTACTTCATCTCCCTGATGCGCTTCAATGCCTCTTCCAATTTATGGTCTTTGCAGCAAAGCGAGATGCGGATATACCGTTTTCCGTTACTTCCGAAGATAAATCCCGGCGTGATGAACACGCGTGCGTTGTGCAACACCTTTTCGGTCAGTTCTTCCACATCTGCGCAGCTATCGGGGATTTTTCCCCAGAGGAACATGCCTACCTGTTTTTCGTCGTACGTACATCCCAGTGCATGCATGATTTCCCCGGCCAGGTTGCGGCGGTTGCGGTAGTTCTTGTTGTTTCCGTCGTACCATTCCTGTTCGGCTTCCAAGGCGTTGGCGGCTGCCAGTTGCATGGCGCGGAACATGCCGCTGTCGATGTTGCTCTTCACTTTCAGTATCCATTGCACAAAGTCGGCGTTGCTTGCCAGCATACCGATACGCCAGCCCGGCATATTGTGGCTCTTGCTCATGGAGTTGAATTCGATGCAGCACTCTTTGGCGCCCGGCACACTGAGAATGCTGAGGGGGTGGTCGTTTAGGATGAAGCTGTACGGGTTATCGTTTACAATCACGATGTCCTTACGGCGTGCAAAATCTACCAGTTTTGCATAAAGTTCCGGGGTGGCGTTGGCTCCGGTCGGCATGTTCGGATAGTTGGTCCACATCAGTTTTACGCGGCTCATGTCCATCTTTTCCAGTTCGTCGAAGTCGGGCATCCAGCCGTTTTCCTCTTTCAGGTTGTAGTTGATGACTTCCGCGCCCAGTATCTTGCTCAGTGAGGTATAAGTGGGGTAGCCCGGATTGGGAACCAATACCTGTTCGCCCGGATTGACGAAGGCCAGTGTGACGTGCAGGATACCTTCTTTCGAGCCGATGAGCGGTTGTATCTCAGTATTAGGATTCAGCTCCACGCCGTACCATTTCTTATACCAGGCGGCAAAGCTGCGGCGAAGTTCGGGGATGCCGACATAAGGCATATAACCGTGTCCGTCAGGGTTTTGTGCTTCGCGACACAGAGTTTGTATGGTTGCTTCCGAGGGAGGCATATCAGGGCTGCCGATTCCGAGGCTGATTACGTCTTTTCCTTCGGCATTCATTTGTGCCACCTCTTTCAACTTCTTGGAGAAGTAGTATTCGCTCACGCTGGCCAACCGGTCGGCGGGCTTGATCTTAGATGTTTGATTTTCCGTCTGCATATTCGCCTAATATTTTAAGTTCTTTGGTTAGCGGTGTGATGGCCGCGATGGATTGTTTATATCTCAGCATGTTGTCGAAAACAACGTCTACGTAAAATTGGTATTCCCATTCTCGCCCGATGATGGGCAGTGACTGTATCTTGGTCAGGTTGATGCTGTAGAATGAAAGAATGGACAGTACTTGCGAGAGGCTCCCTTCCGTGTGGGGCAGTGTGAATACCATGCTTGCTTTGTTGGTTTCCGGATGTGGATGGCGGTGTATCTCGTCCACCTGCCAAGGGTCGGCAACTACCAGAAAACGGGTGAAGTTGTGCTTGTTTGTTTCGATGCCTTCCTGCAACACCTTCATGCCGTAACGCTCGGCAGCGGCCTTGGAACAGATGGCGGCGTGTCCTTTCAGGTTCTCCCGCTTGATGATTTCGGCGCTGAGGGCGGTGTCTTCCGCTTCCACTACTTTCATTTTCGGGTGCTGGGCAAGGAACTCGCGGCATTGCATCAGTGCGATGGGGTGGGAGTTGACTTCCGTCAGATCGTTCCAGTCCTCGTCGGGCAGGCAGACAAAGCTGTGTGAAATGCGTAGTTTGTATTCGCCTATGATTTGTGTGCCGCTCTGCCGCAGCAACTCATTGTTGTGCAACAGGCTGCCTGCAATGGTATTCTCTATCGCCAACATTCCTATGGTCTTGCTGTCTTTCTTCACGGCTGCAAACACGTCCTCAAAAGTAGCGCAACAGATTAACTCTATTTCTTCTCCTTCGAAGTACTTGTGTGCGGCGATGTCGTGATACGACCCTAATGTTCCTTGAATGGCTATTCTTTTCATACTGTTTCTTAAAAAAAAATCCCGCTTCCATACAATGGAGCGGGATTAAGTATATTACTTTAGTTCTCTATTCAGTTCTTAAGCATCACTGTCACTTGACACATACAAACTCCCGCTCTACTTTCTGGCTAAAGTAAAAGTAAAAAAAGAAGTAATATGCATAAGTAAACAAATTCATACTTTCGTTTTCTTTTTGTTTTTAATTTCATGGCAAAAGTAATACTTTTCTCTTATATGCAAGCAAAAAATGATATTTTTTTTATTTCTTCTTCAAATTTATCTTTCAGACTACTGCTTCCGACTGTCTTTTTCTGCCGGAAATCAGTCAATCGTTGTGCATGATTCTTTTGATTTACTCCCATTTGTTCACGGCATCGTTAGGCTGTGCCTGCCTCGGAGTACTATGACCTTCGCGGATGTACTTTTATAACGGGTGTTTGGGGCACTGACTACTTTTTGGGGGGGAATATCCTGATTCAATAAAAAAGCATTCTTCTTTTGGCTATTCACTGCAATTCATCTATCTTTGCATTAGCCGAAGAGAAATGCGGCATGTTGAAGCTATTTTTGATAACGAAAAAAACTGGTAATTTTATTTAAGTCAAGAAACAGAACTTCAATAAAGATGTTTCACGCAGACCATAAAGGGTCGGGCGTGCAAGCATGTTTATGAGTTCTGTGGGTATACCAGTGCCTTTCGTTACATAAATATGAACTATACGTCCGACTTCTTTTTGTATAAGGGGGATGAGGGCAATTTTAAATATTTAAAACCCGAAGAAGGCATGAATACCCCGAAGGATGAAATGATAACAGAGGTCATCCATTGCATGACAGAACAGAGGAAACACGAGATATGGGAAGTGCTCTACCCATTAAGTATAAAATATGGTTTTACGCTCGACTCCGACTATGCCAGCATTACGCTGGAACCTCCCTATAAAGACTTTTCGGAAGAAAAATGCGGATGTAAAATACCGCTGGATTCCGTGTTCAGTGCCTTTGTGAAAGGTGATTTTCTGTATGTGATGTGCCGCGGGAAAGTGTATTTTATTCTCGATCTGGAAAGTGGTTTGTGGAGACTGTATTTGCCGATGCACCGACCTCCAAGGCTGAAAGTACTGTGGTGGAGGATTCAAGAGACGGTAAGGGATTTGGTGTGGTTGGTGAGGCATTGGAGGGACTGAAGCAATTTTAGTCAGTATTGTTTTTAGGAAGTTGCATTCATCATCTATTGCAAATACCTTTTGAATGTATTCATGTAATCGTTCGGTTGCCCAACGCCTGAAGCGTGTCGCTACCTGAAGTTGTTGCGTGAGCCACACATCGGTATCAGCAAACCGTACATTGACTTTGGGCACACCATTATCATCTTGGTAGATGATTATATTATTTTTATCATCAAACTCCATATAAATCTATTTCATATAATAATATCATAATTTGGGTTATTTATACAGCAAATATTATATACCGTTTTTAGACAAGGTAAAGATAACAGCGATCTTTGGAATTCTACTATTTGTAAAGATGGAATTTATAGCTGTGATGTAAATTATGCCCAAATGTACTTTAGTTCATATCCGTACAAAAATGAACTAAATGCAATAGCTAACTCCGTTCTTAGGCATTCCTATACTTTTTCCCTTCCAACGGTTAGCCTTTTCCATCCGAACATTTATTCTTTCCACCGTGGAGTTTCTTTCTTTCCACCATGGTGGAAATAATAAGTACCTACTACAATTTTCCTTAACCGTCGTAGCGAAAAGAGATAAAAGTGGCGATGCGGTGGCTTAACCTCTGAAACTTATATTATTCATGCGAATCAGGAGGGGAAATTATGTTCATATCCCGTCAAAAAAGAATTAATCAATTTGATGTGTAATTAATCGGAATGGAGTTAGAAACCTTTCCTGTATATCGGCAACTCTTTCCCAAACTCCGTATGAACCACTTCGAAATTGACAAAGCCATTCACGGACTCCGGTTCTAACAGCGTTGTCGCAAGGTTTGCATTCTTCTGTGAAAGACGAATGATGAAACAACCTGCCGGGAAGTTCTTCTTTTCCTTTACCGTCCGTGTAGAGACTGTGACCGGATAAATCTTTTCCCATTCCTTGGTAACTTTCTTGTATCCGGTAACTATATACTTCTCTACGGTGGCTGTGAAGGTTTTTCCTATCTCTTCTACTTCTATTCCTAAAGCCCGCAATTTCTCTGCTTGCATCCGGCAGGTATTCGGCAGAATATATGCTTTGGGACGTTTGCGTACTAACTCAGCTTTCAGTTGAAGTGCATCGAAGGTAGGCAGAGGTTCCGTAAAACGTTCGTTCTTGGCAAGGTCAATAAAAGTAACGGGAAGCTCTGTCCGTGCGGATTGAAAAGTGACGGATATATCACTCTTTCCACTGCAAGTCTCTTTTACGGCCTTTCGTATCTCACTTCTTACTTCTTTTGAATGAAGAGTCGCCGTTTCCAAAAGACTGCGGGATACCAAAAAACCACATTCTGCACGGAGGGCAAAACACGCTCTTAACAATCCTATTCCACGGATTTCTATGAATAGAGATACCGTATTGGTGAGTCCCTGAAACGTGGAACTGGATTGCGGGTTCTTGGCATCTTTCATTGCATACAAGCTATCATTTCTGACACTGGGTGTAAAGTAAAAGCCTGAATGATAACTGTTAGCTTCCAATGCCTTCTCTGCTTCTTCACGGAATAAGCCGTTGGAAAGTGTACGTATTCCGGCAGGGATATTCAAATGCCCGCTGGGTAGGAAAAGGACATCGGGGGCCGTAGCTACTTTAGTACCCCGAAGCAATTCAAACTCCTTGCGGAACGGATTGAATTCGTGAATATCCAGCGCTATTTCGGGATTCCATTCCTTGTACGCTTTTTTAAGAAGAAGAGTCACCGGATCGGCAAGTTTACTTTGATCCCGGTTCAAATCATACCCACTGCCCGATTTACGGCTTTGCATGGCATAACCGTCCGTATTGGCTATGGGTACAAGCGCAAGAGAAACCTTTCTCAATAGTTCAGTACCTTCGGGCGTATTCAGTAAATAATCGACAAGCATACAGGTTGCTTCCGGCCCGGCAGGTTCGTTGCCGTGCAGTCCTGCTTGTATCCAGACTCTTATTTTCTTTTTCTCGTTGGGAGTTCCGAAATAGAGCACGGGGATATCCCTGCCCTGTGGAGTCTTTCCTATATCGGACAGCGTAACCTTACCGGGATGCTTGTCGGCTAAATCCTTCAAATATCTGTTTATCTCGAACAAGGAAGCCAGACCTTCTTCAAGCGGCTTGCCGAGGGTGGGAGTGGAATATTGCTGTTCCGGTTCGGGATAGAAACGGCGGGTTACCTCTTCCGGCTGCACCGTGGGCTGGATATTCCAGAGAGAAGGGTTGCTGAATACGGTTTCTTGCGCAATACGTTGCAGATAGAGTGCTTCCTCTTCGGGCAGTCCGACATAATAAGTACTTGTATAGGGTTTCTGAAAAAATACGCTACAGAATACATTGGCGACAAGATAAGAACCCTGTCGGGAAGGGTGGCTGTGATCGTTGTTGTAAAGCGTGATACTTGGATTCTCCGTGCGGACACGCTTCCAAGCGATGCCGACGGGGGCACACCAGGCATTCAGTTGAACAGTCATCTCCAAATAACTTTCAGCCAGTCGTTGCTGCATTTCGGTATATGTGTCGATGTCGTGTCCCCAGGTCATGTAGAAAACGGTTTTTCCCTTCGGATTGTAAAGGCGGCGCAGGCTGTCGAGGGAGTGGGCGGGCTTGTATACATTCTCCCGTACCCATTCCTTTTCGCGGGCAGGCGCTTTACTTTGGTCTTGCAGGATGACGAAATCCCAGTTTCCTTCACGAATGGCATCCAGGGTTTCAGGATTGGCGGCATGTTTCCTCAATGTCCAGCCGCCGTGTTCCACCAATTTTACAGAAAGCTTGTGGCCGGTGGAGGCGGCAAGGGCCTGCACTTGTCGGACTAAACGGTTGTATTGTGTGTAGCTGTTGCCTATGAACAGTGCACGTAGGGAATCTCCCAACATGGCAGGAACGGCACGTCTGCCCATTCCGGTGGAGTGGTGTCCGATGCCCTGTTCTTCTATTTTCTGCCAGTTGCAGGGCCAGTTGTGTTCGGCTGCTATCTGGTGGAGGTATTGGTAGAACTGATTGCCACGCTCGTAGCGGTTGCGTCCCTGTGCTTCGGCTTCGGGAGTCTTTCTTAAATATGATTCGCGGATGGTGTCTCCCGTAGCCAATTGGAGGATAATCGGTTTGGCAAGGTATTTCCTGATTGTTTCGGGGGTGACATACGGAATGTTGCGCACTCCGTAGGGAAAATCTTGCGAAGCATCGGGGAAGGTGTACCATCCCGGACTGCCGATAACGGCTTTCTCCACATACGGACTGTCATAAAAAAGCATGAAACGCTGCACAAACTGCCCTCCGGCTGAGTGACCGTAAATCATATATCCTTTCCGTTCACTACCTGAAGATTGGCGGACGTACTCAAAGATTTTATCAACCAGTGCCGGCGTTTGCTTTTCGACCGGACGTATCGTGTGATCTTTGTCATTCATGACACCGACTTCCTGATAATCGGGCAAAGGAAACCTTTCCAGATCGAAGTGGGGAATGAAAACTATGAATTTATGCTTCTCTGCCTCCTGCTTCCAGGCTTTGAGCAGATAAGTGAAACCGCGGTCGGCACCTTCAAAGACAAAGACAATGGGCATCCGGCGTACATCGCCCGAAGCCGGAATGTAATAGTGCACATCTACCGGACGGTCGGCAAAAGGCGGATAGTCTTTGTAGGTGAACTTGCCTTCACCCACGGGAAGCACGGAGGCGGCACGGAGTCCGGCGCCCAGAAAGACAATGGCAAAAAATAGAATCAGTCTTTTCATTCTTCATACCTCCCTTTTTTAATGACTTCTTTATCCTTTAGGGCGAGTTTGCCGCGTGCTATGACGTGTGTCAGTTGAAGCTCGGAATCGAGGAAACAGAGGTCGGCATCGAAACCGATGTCTATTCTGCCTTTGGTACGCAGTTTGAGGTTGCGTGCCGGATTGCTGGTGATAAGGGTCAGTGCCTGTTCCAGAGGCAACAGACCTTCTTTTACGAGCAATGTCATCTCCTGCAAGTTGAGGTGCAGGGGAGCGGGGCGATAGGTCGTTTCTTTTGTTTCGGGATTGGTACGGCGCACTCCGCCACGGCCGTCACTGGAGAAGGTGATGCGGTCGAGGGGTACATGGGCTTCGAGGGCTTTCATGACGCAGCGATGGGGAGCGTCGAATTTGGTTCCTCCGGTGGAGAAATCTACCATACCACCCATGCAGGCAAATTCTACGGCTTGCCAGAATAAAGCTTCCGTGCGTATCAGGTGGGTAGGCGAGAGATAGGGAATCAGCGTGGGATATTTGCGGGCGATGTCCAGCAACGGGGTGATACCGTCGGGTAAGGCTCCCAGATGAATATGCAGGATACCTCCTTTGCCGGAAGTGAAACCGCCGAGGCGTACTTGGTTGATGAGGCGCAGTATCTCCAGTTCGGTGGGGAGAGCGCTGCGGTCGTCACTCATGGCAAGTTTGCAACCGATCACTTTGTCGATGAAGATGAGATCGTCGGCTACGCAGGACATCAGTGTTTTGGGAGGCAATCCGTAGAAACTGGTAAGCATGTAGGCGCTGAGGCCGTCATCTTCCAGGGCTTTGGTTTTAGCATAAAGGGTGGTCAGTTCTTTTACGAAACCGTCTGTGCCGAGTAGTCCTACCACGGTGGTGGTTCCGCAAGCCACCAGTTCGCTCATGGAGACGTCGGGGACTAAAGAAGCATAGCCGGTTTGTCCGCCGCCACCGGTGATGTGGACGTGCTGGTCGATAAAGCCGGGGGTGACGGCGCACCCGCCGGCGTCTATGGTATCAAATGGAATACCGGTCAGTTCTATCTTCCGGTCTATGAGGGCTATTTTATCATCTGCCAGCAGAACGTCGTTCATGCCAAGATGTTCCGGAGAGTATAAGTTTGCATTTTTAATGAGTGTGAACATGATTCGGAGTTGTTTTATAGTGTTATGAAATGATAAGCTATCAGGAATAGAATGCTGCCTATAAGGGGCAGGGTATTTCTCTTTGCCAGTTCAATGGGCGATACACCCGCCACGCCGGCAATGGCGACAATGATACCCGCTATGGGAGATGCGGCACGCCCCATACTGGCGGATAACTGCAAAGGAAGCACGAGGGAATAGGCAGGCATACCCAACTGTCCGGCAATTCCGGGCAGTAACGGACCGAACGAGAAGAAGGCCGCGTTTCCGCTTCCCATCAACATGGCCGCACAGAAGATTATCAGGGCGAAGACTGCTGCGATGGCAATGCCGGAAAGTCCTATATGCGTGGAGTAATCTACCAGTGAGTCGATGAAGCCGAGGCTAATCAGTCCTTTGGAGAATATCTCGGAGGCAACAATCAGTGTCACGACACTTCCGAAGACATTTCCCATCCCTTTCCAAAAGCTGGAGAAGGCATCAAAGGTTTTCCGTATATTGCGTGTATGGCAGCCTACGAATACAAGTGAGACAAAGAGGGAAAATAGCATGGCGGTCGTTGTATTGAGTGTTATGGGAGGTTGGAACAGCTCCACATAGGGTGAAAATATAATGAGAAGCGCAAGCGGAAGTACGGGCAACAAGGCGAATGTCAATGGAATATCCGGTTGGACAGAGGTCTGAGGGACTTCTGCTGTTTCACGGTTTTCCATACTCTGCTTGGCGGCTTCTTTTTTATCGAAATACCTATTGTTGAAGTAAAACAGGGTCATGACTACCAAGGTGGTAGGGATAACCAAAGGGAGTTGGTGGGTAATGAAATAAGCTACGTTGGTCTGCTCGATAAGTTCGGCGGCGAGGGCTGTGTTTGCCGAGCCGGGACCCTGGTCGAACAGTGTTGCGGCGGCAATGACGGATAATGCGGTGAGGCGGCTTACTCCCAATCCGATGAGGACGGGGTAAACGGAGGCGACAAGCAAGAGTCCTAATCCGGCTGCCGAGGGGGTAGTGATAAATAGCAACTGGCCGATGGGGATGGTGACGGTAGCTGCCAGGTAGGGATAACGACGAAAGAAACCCAACGGTTTCATGGAGATGTGCACCAGGGCATTGGTGGCTTTTATGTGGTTCATAAAGGCTACATAGCCGCCAATGGTCATAATCATCAGTCCTGCGCGAGACAGGTTGCCGATGAATGTTTCTTCCACCACTTTCACCAAATCGAATACAACGCTGCCGGTAGGCTTGTCCGGAATAACAGGTTGGATATTGAGCACGAAGGCAAATGTCAGCATGATGAGCCCGGCCAACATTAATACTCCTTGCGGGTTGAGCTTCCGGTAGAGGTAAATAGCAGTGAAAGTAGTCACTACAATACAGAGTAGGAAGGCTATAACTGGCATATCTTGTAGGGTTCTAAGTTTATAAATAGAGCTGGATTAACACACACTATGAAACGGCTGCGACGGATTTTTACTTTGGAAGTTATTATCAGTTTTATGTATACCAGTATCAGTCCGTTTGCATCCGTTTCATACATGTGCAGTTCTTTTATAGATATCCCGGATTATTTTCCAGTTGACGACCTGTATTAGAGTCAATGAATTCTTGTGGAATCGGGAACAACACAGGCGTATCATACGAATTCATACCTCGTGCATCGCGTCCTGCAATCTCATTTAACTGGCGCATACGACGTTTGAAGTAGTTGTTCACATCACGTTCATCTCCACCTTTCTCCTGGCTTACGCGAATCAGGGTGTGGCGGCGTTCTTCTTCGGAAAGGAGTTCGCGACTGCGTTCATCCAGAATGAAATCGAGTCCTCCTGCTGTCAGTTCGGCTTCCGTGATGCTGACAGCATTAGAACGGTTACGCACCTTGTTAATCCATTTGATGGCTTCACCTGCCTGATTGTTCTTCAGCAGAGCTTCCGCATAAAGCAGGTAAGTGTCTGCCAGACGAAGGTAAACGATATCCTGATAGCATCCGTCCTTGTCACCGTTTGCCATCAACGGTGCTACGTAGTCCCATTTGCGGGTGGTAGGCCAGTTGTACTTCTTGATGGTGGTTTTATTGTCGTCCAGCATGGCGGCGCTTACGATGGTGTCCACTACCGTTTTCCCGTTATTTAGATATTCCGTGACTTTGCCGTCGGCACCTCTCTCATTGATGGTCCATACCACTGCGTAATCGGATACGCGGTCATCCTTTGTGCCCTGATCCTTGTAGTTGTAGAGGCGGAAAGCTCCCCGTGACGGAACGCAACGTCCGGCACCTTTACCGCCGTTGTTTATCCAGAACACCTGGGGCCAGGTGGCCGTGCCGCTTGTATAGTCCGGGTCTTTCATATTACTTTTGTTGATGACGCCATCGTTGGAATAATAGTTCTTATAAGTACTCTTCATATACACCTCTGCTGTACCGAAAGCACTGTTTTCCGGTTCCGTGTTGACGAAAGCGTATAGAACCTCCGTATTTCCATCTGCATACATCGGTGTGCGGAATACATCGATGAACGGGCAGCCGGGGTTGGCGGCGTTCTTTCCGAAGCGGGTAGTCATCAGGCTATATTCCTTACCTTCTACCAGTGGTTTCAATACTTCAGCGGCTTTGCCGGGCTGGTCCATTGCCAGATATAACTCACCCAGGTAGTGGCGTGCTACGGCTCCGGAAATCTTACTGTTGTTCTCTTCGCGGAGTGGCAGGTTGTTCATGGCGAATGTGAAATCCTGCTCCATCACTTCACGAATAGACTCTACGGAGTTGCGTTCCCAGTCGTTACGGTAGTTCATACCCGTAATCTCTTCGGTTGACAGAGGTACGGCGCCGAATGAATAAGTCAGGTGGCGATAGGCCCATGCGCGGAAGAAGCGGGCTTGCGCTATAATCTTGTTCTTATGGGCGGCAGCTTCCGTTTCCGTCCCTTTCCAGTCGATACCGCTGCCTTCTGCACGTGAAATCACCATATTGGCAGTGTTGATGATACGATAGCACCATTGGAAGATGTTCTGGAATATCCGTAAATCTGTCTGATTGATTTGAGACGGATAATACATATACTTGAACTCACTGTGTGAGTTGTTACTCCATGAATTATCGACACCGCTACCCCATGCTGCGTGCAGCACAAGCGGCAGGCCACCGCCCAGTGCATCGGCACGGCGGTATTCGTTGCGCATCATTCCGTTAAGGGTGATTACCATGGACTGGAATCCACTGTAATCTACCAACAGGTTCTCAGGATAGAGTGAAGCACGCGGGTCTTCCTCCAGGAAACTGGACTCGTTGCATCCGGTGGTGCAGAGCACGAGCAGTGCTATCAGTGTATATTTTAGCTTTTTCATACTGTTTCTCTTTGTTTAAGCGGTTTATAAATCAAGTTTCAGACCGAATGTGAATGAACGCACCTGTGGAGTGGACTGTTGGTCGCTGATAAATTCCGGATCCAGACCGGTCCAGCTTGTCCAGGTTGCCAGGTTCTTGATGTTCATATATACTTCGAGGCGGTTCAGGGAAATCTTTTTCAGCCAACGCTGGGGGATGCGGTAGCCCAGTGTGACGTCCTGTACGCGGAGGAAGTCGGTCTTTTCGTAAAAGCCGGCACCCATCGGGTTTACTGAGGTGTCCAGAGAGTTTTTCGGATACTTGTTAGTCGGATTTTCCGGAGTCCAGAAGTCTACCATCAGGCGGTTCTGGCGATAAGAGTTGTGAGATACATCGTAGAGCCAGTTATTGGCGGTCTGTCCCAGTTGTGCATTCAGAAATACGCTGAGGCTCACATTCTTGTAGCGGAAAGTGTTCATCATACCCATAGTAACCTTTGGGATAGCCGAACCGATGATTTCCTTGTCTGCCGGAGTGATATCATTTACACCGTCTTTATCATGATACTTCATGTATCCGGGGATGGAGTAACGGTAGTTCGGATCTTGCTGACCGTTGGGATTTGCTGGGTCGGTGATCTGCCAGATACCGATGAAACGGTAGTCGTAGTTCACGCTGATAGGTTCGCCGATGAACCATCTGGAACCGACATCATCCATCGGTTTGCCGTCGGCATCATAGAGACCTACGTTTACAATCTTTGTTTTATAGTGCGACAGGTTGAAAGTGGTTGACCACTCAAAATCCTTCTTAGTGATATTGTTTGAAGTGATTTGTAATTCCAAACCGCGGTTTTGGGTTTCACCGATATTCTCGGTGATGTTTCCTGTTCCGTTGATGGTAGGAATGGAACGGTTCAGCAGCAAGTCGTTTGTTTTCGACCAGTAGATATCGAAAGAACCCTGGATACGCCCGCTCCACAACTGGAAGTCTATACCCGTGTTGACGGATTGTGTAGTTTCCCATCCCAATGAAGGAGAAGCCAGTTTGGAGGGATAGAAACCATAGTTCGGTGTATGATCGTCTTTCAGATAATTGAATGTTGAAAGTTCGGGTAAGGTAGTGTAGGCACCCACGGCTTCGTTACCGTTCTTACCCCATGACAAACGATATTTCAGGTTGCTAACGACTTTTGCCAGAGGACTTGCCTGGAAGAAATGTTCGTTAGAAATATTCCAGCCGATAGCCATGGAAGGGAATACGCCGAACTTGGATTGGTTGCCGAATGCCGAATAACCGTCACGGCGTGCCGTCAGTGTCAGCAGGTAGCGGCTGTCGTATGAATAGTTCAGACGCGCCATCTGTGAGATGTGGTTCTGCTTCGTATAGCTGGAACTTCCGGACATGGTGGCTGCTTTGGAAATCTGATAATAGTACATCACGTCGTTAGGGAAGTCTTTTCCTTCCATTCCGTTGCCTTCTTTTTCGTAGCTCTGTGCAGAATACAGACCGGTGAAGAAGATGCGGTGTTTGCCGAACTCACGGGTATAGGTGATGATATTTTCCAAAATCCATTCCTGTGAATGCCAGTCGTCGGTGTTCAGAATACCATTGGAACGGGCTCCATAGTAAGTATCCATACCCTGATATTGTTTCCAACTGCTGTCTTGGTAAGTATAGCCTGTGTTCAGTTTATAGCTTAACCCTGGAACAAACGGCAGCTTAATTTCAATGACATTGTTGGTGATGACTTTGGAGCGTATATCACTACTTCTATTGTTGAGGCTGCTTAGCGGGTTTACCGAAAAGGCTTCGCTGGAGTCTTCCCAAGCGGCAGAACGGATATTGCCTTCTTCGTCATAAGCCTCTGCCAGCGGGTTCATCCGGAAAGCTCTGGAGAATGAGGCGCTACTGCCGCTTCGGTCATAGCGGCCCAACTGTGTGCTGGTGGAGAATTTAAGCCAGGAATTGAATTCCTGATCCAGGTTGAAGCGGATATTGTAACGTTTGAATTGGTTGCCGACCGCCGTACCTTTCACGTCCGTATAGTTCAGCGATACGAAATAATTCGTTTTGTTCACTCCACCACGGAATGAAATGTTATGTTGTTGTTTGAAGCCGGTACGGGTTGCCAAGTCCAGCCAGTCGGTATCTGTTCCCGCTTCGTGCATACGCAGCTCGGTAGCGGTAATCGATCCCATCCACGGTTCCGGATTGCTTTCTGTCGGCGGAGTGGTATTGGCATCTCTCAATGCTTCAGTCTTGTATTTCCAGAATTCAGCACCATTCATGAGACGGGGTAAATTAATCGGATTATCAATGGTGACGTATGTGTCATAAGCTACGACCACCTTTCCTTTCTCGCCTCTTTTGGAAGTAATCAGGATGACGCCGTTTGAGCCACGTGCACCGTAGATGGCAGCCGAAGAAGCATCTTTCAGTACTTCAATGGACTCTACATCGTTCGGATTGATTTCCGACCAGGGGCCGTCAAAAGGAATACCATCCAGAATAATCAGCGGCTTATTGTCCGCTGTGATGGAGTTTTCACCACGGATGCGGGTTTTGGTGGACGAACCTTCAGCATTAGTTCCGGTCACTGAAATATTCAGTCCCGGTACGGCTCCCTGCAAAGACTGAATGATGTTGGCTTGCGGGCGGTTCTCCAGTGTTTTGGTGTTTACGGAAGCAACTGCACCTGTCATGTCCGACTTGCGCTGTACACCGTATCCCACTACAACCACTTCATCCAGCATTTTAGTATCTTCCTTCAGAATGATGTTGATAGGTTTGGTTCCGTTGACTTTTACGTCTTGGTTCAGATAGCCGATAAAGGAAATCTCAAGTGTGGCTCCGTTAGGTACATTGGGCAGTGAGAAATCTCCGTCTACATTGCTGACACTTCCTGTGCCTGTACCTTTTACGATGACATTGGCACCGATGATGGGCTCTCCTTTTTCATCTTTTACGTTTCCGGTGACTGTGACTTGCTGTTGTGCAAATGCATTGACCGAAATGAACAGTAACAAAGCGCAGCAGACAAGAATAAGTCTGCCAAGGCGTTTTTCTTTTCTTTCGTTCTTCATGATTAATTTGATAGTTAACATAAGTTCTTGTTTTAAATCTCTTCGGCAAAGATATATGTAACAAGGGGCTATTCACTTCGTGGGGTAAACCGTTGAAGTAAACTGTTAAAAGGGATAAGTAGTTGATTATTAGTTGTATGTGGCGGAGGTGGAAAACTGGGAAGTAAACTTCCCGATAGGAATCGGGAGTGAAAGACAGAGGTTACGCTTTGTATTTTCCGAGCTTTTTGATGGCATTCATGAAGTCTTCTTTCGGAATAATGGATTTATTCCGGGTACGAAGACGGTTATTGTAGACAGTTTGTGCGGAGCAATGAAGGAAGTCGGCTATCTTCACGCTGTCCGTAATGCCCAGCCTTATTAATGCGTGTATGCGCAGTTCTGTATTCAGCAGTTCACCATCTTTCAGTTCAATCCGTTCTTCGGGCAGAAGCAAGGCATTGAAGTCCTCCACAAAATTAGGGTAGAGGTGAAGAAAGATTGTATCGAAATGCTGATAGAACTCTTTCAGTTCATTGGAGGCCATTGTTGAAGGATCAGTCATGGCCTTGACATCTTCTATCTGACCTACTTTGAGCTTCCGGTTGATGTTTTTACGGAATTCTTCCAATTTGCTGATATAAGTGGAGCAGATATTGAATACATAACCTATGTATTCCTCTTTTACATAATTGGACTCCCGCAATTGGGAATTTACCTCTTTTAATTGGGTATTCAGTTCTTTCAGTTGGTCATTGGCTTCTTCCAGACTTTGATGGGCGATGGAGAGGGCATCCATATTGACAGAGAGTTTCTGATTGGTATTGTCCAATCTCGTATTAGCTTCCTTCAATTTGTGCATTTGTTTACGGATGAACAGGAATGCGCCGATAAGTACAAGAAAAAGTAAACTGACGGTGATGAGGGAGGCTTGAAGTCGCTTTTGCTGTATGTTGTCTCGTTCCTGGTAGGCTTTGTAGATTTGATTTTGCAAATGAGACATTCTGACTATCCGTACCCGGTTATGAAAAAGCATGGCTTTTTGTGAACAGTAGACAATATAGTTATATGCGCGGTCTATCTTCCCGTGTTTAAACAGGTATTCGGCTATTTCCTGCAATGAACCTATGTCTCCGTTGACGCATCGGATGTCTGCCATGGCGGAAAGAATCAGATTTTCCAGATACTTGCTTTCATTTTTCTCGCTTCGGTAGATAGCGGACAGGTTGTATGTGGCAATGGAGTATTTTCGGCTGTCGTTGGGCAATATCTTTTTGTTATGTTCCAATGCTTGCTTGACGGGGGCTACCTCGGGAGTCCCCAAGTAGAGCCATGTCCGGGTGTTCCAGTAGCGTAATTCATCGGGAGTAGCTGTTGTCAGTATTGAATCCCGATAAGTCTTTTGAAGCTCATTGTAATGCTCCGATAAATGAGAATTCTCACCGGAGTAATCCCTTAAACGGGAGTAAAGTGTGCACAAACGGCCAAAATATTCAGAACGTAGATTTTGCGGCAATTCTTCCGAACGGATATCGCTCACAGCATTCAGTGCTTCAGTAAGAAGTCCGCAGGATGTAAGAACAAAAGACTGTTCGAGCAGAGATACCACTTCCCAGGTCCGGTTGCTGGTCTGCTGTGCCAGCCGAATGTTTTTATTGATGTAGTGCAAGGCCGAATCCGCATCATATACCCGATACTCTAAATAAATCATCCGATTCATTGCATAGAGTTCCTTTACATCTTTTACCTGGTTCTGTTGCTTCTTCAACTGCATGATGCGTTCCTCTTTTACTTTCACAAATACATCCTGATGTGCTAACAGGCTGTCCAGTGAGTAAAGAAGTTTTTTATTTTCTTTAAAGCTGCGTTCGAAACTGTCGGCAGTTGCCAATGCTGGAAAAAGAAAACAAAATACGAGTATGGAGAGGACGCTTCTCATAGGGCGTTATAGTCCTAGTACATTCGGTTGTCTTTCATTAGTTTGATTGCCATATTGCCCGTTGAAGGCTTGAACTTCTTTCGGATTTAGTTCCAGTCCTTTCTTCATATCTTCTACGGAGCCGTCCTTGTCGCCGTTTAGCAGTTTGGCACGTCCGCGTTCGTGGTAGGCCTGTGCAAAGTTAGGGTTCAGTTCGATGGCTTCATCAAAGAGGGCGATGGCTTCTGGAAGTTTCTTTTGCTCAATATAGAGTTGTCCTAAATAGAGGAAACCTTGCTCATTGAAGGGATTCAGTTCGGTTACGTGGCAATAGTCGGCTTCTGCCGCTCCGGCGTCACCGGTGGCTTCTTTGATTTTGCCGCGCAGCAAGAGGGCGCTTTCGTCATCTGCATCTTGTGCCAATATAGCATCAATGTCCTCCATGGCTTCATTATACTGCTTCATCTTGGTCAATGCTTCGGCACGTAGGAGGCGGGCTTCGGTGAAATCATCTTTCAGCACGATGGCTTTGGTGAGGTGGGCGATGCTCATAATGCCGTCATCCATTCCTTGCTTGGCCCTTCCCAGAAGGTAGTGCGCCATAGCGTTGCCTTCTTCTATTTCAATGGCTTTCTGTGCAGCTTTAGCCATGGCCTGATAATCTTCTTGCAGGTAGCATACATTGGCAAGGGTGAGGAAAGTGGAAGTATGCTCCGGTTCCAGTTTTGCCATGCGCTCCAGAAGCTCGTGTGCTTCACTGAGGGCATTTGTCTGAATGTAAACCTGGCTTAGATAACTCATGGTTTCAAAGTCATCCTGGATTGCCAAGGCTTCGGTGAAGCATTTGATTGCATAATCCGGACGTCCCATGCGCTGTGCACGCATGCCGTCATACTTGAATATTTCAAAGTTCTTCTGATCGTTTTTCTGTTTTTCAGTTTCCGGTTTTTCTTGTTTACCGGAGAAGAAAGATTTAAAGAATCCCATAATTATGTATGTCTTTGATATTTTGTTTCTATTCTTTCTGCAAACTTAATGAAAAATCTTGTTTTCATACCAAGAACTCCGCCGAAAAAGCGAAAAACATCCCCTAATATATTGATGGTATCATTAAAAATTTGTTCTTTTGCGCCACATTTATCAAAATAAAAATAATCATCTTCTAAAAACACAAGAATGAAAAAGACTCTTATGAAGTGGGCCCTTCTTCTCGTATGCATGGCTGTGACAATGCCTGCAATGGCCCAGTTTAATGTGAAAGCACTGAAAGGTGCAGTAAAAGCCGTTAAAGCGGTGACTTTGACAGATGCTCAAATGACGGAGTATGTGAAAGAATACATCGACTGGATGGATGCTCACAATCAGGTGTGTGCGGATGACAATGAGTATACTATCCGCTTGAAAAAGCTGACTGACGGCTTGACGGATGTGGAAGGAATTCCCTTGAATTTTAAGGTTTACTATGTGATAGACGTCAATGCCTTTGCGTGTGCAGATGGTAGTGTACGTGTCTTCTCCTCTCTCATGGACATCATGACGGATGAAGAGTTACTGGGTGTTATCGGTCATGAAGTCGGACACGTGGCACACAAGGATTCTAAGAACGGTTTCCGCACAGCATTGTTGACTTCTGCCCTGAAAGACGGTATTTCTTCACAAGGCGGTACGGCTGCTAAATTGACAGATTCTCAGTTGGGCGACCTGGGCGAGGCTTTGGTGAATTCCACTTACTCACAGAAGCAGGAGAGAAGTGCTGATGACTATGGATACGAGTTCCTGAAAAGTCATGGTAAGAACCCTTGGGCAATGGCTTTGTCTTTCCAAAAATTGAAGAAGTTGCAGGAAGAAGCCGGTGCACAAAAAAGCAGTAAACTGAACCAGTTGTTCTCTACCCACCCGGATTTGGATGCCCGTATCAAACGCATGGAAGAGCGTGCAACCAGCGAAGGTATTGAGAAACCGGAAGCAGAGTAATTTATTGAAATAATCCTGTTGGGTAATTGGTTTCTTTCTGTATGGTTATGAATCAGTTACGAGCTATAGGCTACAAGCTACAAGTGCCTTTCGGAACATAGCGCAGCTACTTGTAGCTTGTAGCCGGTAGCTCGTAACTTTATTCGTTTCTGAGCAGTAGTATTCCATTTGTAGAATCAATCTTTCCTTCTTCCAATAGCTGGTGTACAGCTTCGGTCAGAAGTTCTTTATCTACCAATATTTGTTCGGCAAGACCTGCCGGGGTGACTGATTCTTTTGCAAGAAGTTGAAGCACTTTATCACGTAATTCCTCCATTGAAATCTCCTGTGCCACTTCTTCCGCACGGTGGCTGAGGCAAACATCACATATCCCGCAGTTGTGCTCATTCTTCTCACCGAAATAACGCAGCAACATGCGGCTGCGACAAATAGTGTCGGTTGTCACATAATCTACCATTGCTCCGATTCGGATCTCATACCGTTCTTTACGTTCTTCATATACACTGGGTGGTATTTGCAGTTGCTGCATTTCTATGCGTTCACGCGTGTATATAATATAAGGTGTCTTTTTGTGTGGAATATAGTGTATGATGTGCATCTTAGATAAGCGCATCAGCATATCATACACCCGTTGTCGGGTCAACCCGCTACGCACAGCGAGCGTATCTTCGTTGATAAAAATGTAATCTGTAAACACACCGGTATAGGAGCGCAGGACGATTTGGATAAGCTTATCCATATCCTCTCCTAATTCCCGCAACTTGTAGAGTTCGTCACGGCGAACGGTGAAGTAGAGTCGGGAAGCATTATCCTGTTCATCCGTATATTCCAAGTATCCTGCCTGTGTCAGAATCTTCAATGCACTGTCGGCAGGCACGGGGAAGTACTTGAACTTCCGGCAGAAATCTTCCAGACTAAACTCTCTGACGCATCCCAGACCATCACCCATAGCCATCTGATAATAGTATTGCAAGTGCTCGTATACCTGCTTGATGTAATCTTTCTCAGGGAAAGTATCCGGAATACGTTTATGGAGGGTAATCTTATCTGATTTGGCATACAGGATAACGGCGTATGCCTTGTTTCCGTCCCGTCCTGCACGTCCCGCTTCCTGAAAATAGGCTTCGATGGAGTCGGGCAGGTCGAGGTGGATGACGATGCGCACATCCGGTTTGTCAATACCCATGCCGAAAGCATTGGTAGCAACCATCACCCGGCTTTCACCCTTCTGCCAGCGTTGCTGGCGCACGTCTTTGGTAGCATCATCCAGACCGGCATGGTAAAAGTCGGCGGTGATGTCTTCGTGAATTAAAAGTTCGGTGATTTCTTTGGTTCGGCGGCGGTTGCGTACGTAGACGATGGCACTGCCGGGCATACGGCGCAGGATATGCAGCAATTCTCCGGTCTTGTTTTCTGTTTTGCGGACTATATAAGCGAGGTTTTTGCGCTCGAAACTCATGCGGAAAACATTCTCCTTCTTGAAGCACAGGCGTTCCTGAATGTCTTTCACTACTTCGGGAGTAGCGGTTGCGGTAAGTGCCAGTACGGGGACACCCGGCAATAAATCGCGTATTTCGGCTATTTTCAGATAAGCGGGGCGGAAGTCGTACCCCCATTGCGAGATGCAATGACTTTCGTCCACAGTAATCATGCTGATATTCATCTTCCGTAATTTGGTACGGAAGATTTCAGTGTCCAGCCGTTCGGGAGATATGTACAGAAACTTGTAGTTGCCGAAGATGCAGTTTTCCAGCGTGGTGATAATTTCCTGCCGGGACATTCCGGAGTAGATGGAAAGTGCTTTGATACCCCGTTTCCTCAGGTTCTGTACTTGGTCTTTCATCAAGGAAATCAAGGGCGTAACCACCAGACAAAGTCCCTCTTTGGCAAGTGCGGGTACCTGAAATGTGATGGATTTGCCGCCACCCGTAGGCATCAATCCTAATGTATCCTTACCCTCGCCAATGCTGTTGATGATATCTTCCTGTATGCCGCGGAAGTTATCATATCCCCAATATTGCTTTAAGATTTCCTTGTACATAGAAATGAAGAATGAAGAATGAAGAATGAAGAATGAGCCACACAATTATGCCGCATGGTAATTCTTCATTCTTCATTCCTCATTTAATTGGGTTTAATATCCTCTATCTGTAACTGTACTTCTCCCCGCTTATGGGTGTTTTCTTCGATGGAGTAGCAGATGTCGAATGAACGTTTAGTCTTGATGAAACGCACATGCGAACTTTGTCCGAAGGCGATGCCATTCATTACATTGTTCGATTTGTTGTCCACCAGCTCCAACTTGATGTGTTCCTGGTCGCGACCCACAACTTTGCTCGTACCATAATCATACACGTTATGGGTGCAGAATATAGGTTTCGGATTGTCCGGTCCATAGGGGTTGAATCTCTTCAGGTCACTGAAGAACTTGGGAGTGATATCCTTGAAGTCTATTTCTGCATCAATATTGATGAGGGCACTGGTCTGTTCGGGAAGAATGTTCTGTGACACAAACTCTTCAAAACGTTTGGTAAAGGCGGTGACGTTTTCCACTTTCATAGAGAGCCCGGCGGCGTATGTGTGTCCGCCAAAGTTCTCAAGCAGGTCGCGGCAATACTCGATGGCTTTGTACACGTCGAAGCCGGATACGGAGCGGGCAGAACCTGTTGCCATATCATCCGTGCGTGTCAGTACCACGGCAGGGCGGTAGTAAATTTCCGTCAGGCGGGAAGCAACGATACCGATGACTCCTTTGTGCCAATCCTCATTGTATAGTACGATGGAACGACGTCCGGCAAGTCCGTCCAGTTCAGCCACTATTTGGTTGGCTTCTTCGGTCATACTTTTGTCGAGGTCCTTGCGGGTTTCGTTGTATTGGTTGATTTGGTTGGCCTTTTCCAAAGCTGTGGAGAAGTCCTTTTCAGTCAGTAAGTCGACGGCTTCTTTCCCGTTTTGTATACGGCCGGAGGCATTGATGCGCGGTCCTATTTTAAATACGATGTCACTGACGGTAATATCCTTTTCCGTGAGTCCGCATACGTCGATAATCGCTTTCAGACCTACGCTGGGATTACTGTTCAGTTGCTTCAAACCGTGGAAAGCAAGTATCCGGTTTTCGCCCATGATGGGCACGATGTCCGAAGCAATGCTCACGGCAACCAGGTCGAGCAGTGGGATAAGGTGATGGAACTCTATGCCGTTGCTGATGGCAAATGCCTGCATAAACTTAAATCCTACGCCGCAACCGGAAAGGTGCTCGTAAGGATATGTATTGTCTAAACGTTTGGCATTCAGTATAGCGGCGGCAGGAGGAAGCACATCGTCGGGCACATGATGGTCGCAAATGATGAAATCGATGCCTTTCTCTTTGGCATACGTTATTTCTTCCACGGCTTTGATGCCGCAGTCCAATACAATAATTAGTCCTACGCCGTTTTCAGCGGCATAGTCTACTCCTTTGGTGGATACCCCGTAACCTTCGTTGTAGCGGTCGGGGATGTAATAGTCAATGTTCGAATAGAACTGTTGAATGAACTTGTAGACCAGGGATACCGCAGTGGTGCCATCTACATCATAATCTCCGTAAATCAGAATACGTTCTTTCTTTCCCATTGCCTTATTAAGGCGCTCCACGGCCAAATCCATGTCTTTCATCAGAAATGGGTCGTGCAAGTCGGGCAATTGCGGGCGGAAAAACTTCTTGGCATCCTGTGCCTTGGTTATTCCCCGCTTCACCAATAATCCTCCAAGAATCGGGCTAATCCCTAATTCTTGGGCTAGTTTTTGGCTTGTCTCTGCCTGTTCGGGTGTAATGGGTTGATAATTCCATTTGTGGGTCATTTTATATATTGTTTTTTCTTTTTCCTGTCTCGGGGCTGGAATGGATTTCTTTTCTCTCGAAAAAGTCCATATTCTCCAACAAGCTGTAAAGGTATGAAAAACTCTTGAAACGGAAGTGGATTCTCACGAAAAACTTCATGAAATAGCAGTGGATATCAGAATTTACCTATTTATGGTTATCTTTAAAGAAGCTAAGCGGCATCTCAGCAAAACTTTTCATGCAAGCATGAAAGTTCTGCATTCGATTTGCATTATCTTTGCTTCCCGAAAACTTATAAATGACGTAGTATGTTGATATTCATCTCTTGTGCCAAAACAATGGCAGTACGCACTACTGTGAAGGTTCCTGAAATAACTGTTCCGCATTTTCAGGCGGAAGCATTGCAGAATGCAATGGATATGGGACAGTATTCTGCCGTTGAGCTGGAACACTTGTTGCGGGTGAACTCTAAAATTTCTGCTGAGAACTACCTGCGCTATCAGGATTTTTTCTCAGAAGCTAATTGCCCGATGCCTGCTATTTGTGCATATACCGGTGCCGTCTTCAAACGTATATTACCGAAAGATTTTTCTGCAGATGACTTTCTCTATGCACAGCAGCATTTGCGCATCACCTCTTTCCTTTACGGGCTGCTCCGCCCGTTGGATGGAATAAAACCTTACCGGCTGGAAGGAGATATACATTTGCCGGAGAGAGGGAGAATGTCGATGTTTGATTACTGGAAGCCCTTATTGACGGATCTGTTTATAGCCGACATCAAGCAACAGGGCGGCATACTTGTGAACCTTGCCAGTGGTGAAATGAAGGATTTGTTTGATTGGAAGCGGGTGGAAAAAGAAGTCCGCGTCATCACTCCCGAGTTTCAGGTCTGGAAAAATGGACAGTTGAAAACGATTGTTATCTATGCCAAGATGTGTCGTGGCGAAATGACACGTTTCATTATAAAGAATCGCATAGAGCGCCTCGAAGACTTGAAAACTTTTACATGGGAAGGTTTCGCTTTCGATGAAGTGCGGAGTACGGATAGCCATCTGCAATTTACATTGGCTTAGTCCTTTCGCAAATATTCCATGTATTCCTCGTAGCTGATATATCTTCCTCCCATTGACTTCAAGTGTGGCGTTTCAAACTGGCAATCTATCAGTAAACCTCCATTTTTCCTGAAGATTTGTGCCAGATAGATAAGGGCTAATTTCGAAGCATTGGGAACCAGTGAGAACATGCTTTCACCGAAGAAACAGCGGCCTAATGTTACCCCATAGAGGCCACCTGCGAGGCGTTCTCCTTCCCACACTTCCACGCTGGCTGCAAACTTTTGTTCGTGCATGCGTGTGTAGGCTTCTGTCATTTCTTCGCCGAGCCAGGCACCTTCCATATTCATCCTTAATTCACCGCAGGCATGGATTACATCGTGGAAAGCCTGGTTGACACTTAGGTCATACTCTCCCTTTTTGATAAACGTGCGCATGGAGTGGGAGATATGTATTTCCTCCGGAAAAATGACGAAACGTTCCATCGGACACCACCACTGTATCGTGCCCTCTTGAAAGGCATACCAAGGGAATATGCCGTTGGAGTAGGCAAGTATGAGGCGGTCGATGGAAAGGTCGCCGCCTACTGCCAGCAACCCGTCGGGTTCGCCATAGCGAGGGTCGGGAAAAGCTATTTCTTCAGTCAGTTGGAAAACCATGTTGCTACTCTGTCGGGATTTGTAGTTTTAAGTTCTCCTTCTCTACTTGTACGCAGGCTGTTCCTCCGGATTTCAAGTTACCAAAGAGGATTTCGCGCATCAATAACGGTTTCAGGTGCGAGGCAATCACGCGGTCCATTTCCCGTGCACCGTATTCCGGCAGGAATCCCCGTTGCAACAACCATTCACGGGCTTCGGGGCTTAATTTCATTTCTACCTGACGGGCGGCAAGCTTTCCGCTCAGTTCTCCGAGTTTTTTGTCGAGGATGAGCGAAGCCATCTCCCGGTTCATATCGTGGAAGACAACCGTAGCCGAGAGGCGGTTGATAAACTCAGGTTTGAAGGTTTTCTTTACCTGTTTCAGCATAGCTTCTCCGGCTGTAATCTGGCTACTGAATCCGATGGATGCCTGGCGGGCATATTGTGCACCGGCATTTGAGGTCATGATGAGCACTACATGGCGGCAGTCGGCTTTGCGTCCCTTATTATCGGTAAGCACGGCATAGTCCATTACCTGCAACAAGATGTTGAACACATCGGGATGGGCTTTTTCTATCTCATCCAGCAACAGTACGCAATGAGGAGTTTTGCGAATGGCGTCGGTCAATAATCCACCGTCTTCATAACCGACATAACCGGCGGGTGAACCAATTAGTTTGGCTACAGTATGCTTTTCGGTGTATTCGCTCATGTCGAAACGTTGCAGGGCGATGCCCAGTTCGGCCGCCAGCACTTTGGCTACCTCGGTTTTGCCTACTCCGGTAGGTCCTACAAAGAGGAGGCTTGCCAACGGCTTGTTTTCATCCAGCAATCCGGCTTTAGACATTTGCACAGCTTCCACTACCTGGCGCACAGCTTCTTCCTGCCCGTAAATCTTGTTGCTGATGCGTGCATAGAGTGTTTCCAGCGAAGCGGTGTCTTCTTCTTTCATGGCAAGTGCATCTACTTTGCAGACGCGGGCGAGCACATCGGTAATCAGAGTTTTATCCACTACCTGCTCTCCGGAAGAGGTAGGGTGTATTTCACGATAAGCTCCCGCTTCATCCACCAGGTCGATAGCTTTGTCGGGCAGGAAGCGGTCGTTGATGTAGCGGGCGCTTGCTCTGACTGCATAAGGGATGACGTCGGGCTGGTAGGTCACTCCGTGAAATGTCTCGTACTTTTCTTTCAGCCCTTCCACAATATGGATGGTTTCCTCGATGCTCGGTTCGAGTATGTCTATTTGCTGGAAGCGACGTACCAGTCCCTTGCTGCGGGCAAAGTAACGATTATATTCCTCGTAGGTGGTGGAACCGATGAAGCGGATTTCTCCTCCTTCCAGATAAGGTTTCAGCATGTTGGAAGCATCCATAGAACCGTCTCCTGTGCGTCCGGCACCTATTAAGTTATGTATTTCGTCTATGTAAATAATGGCGTGCCCTTCGCTCCGTACACCTTCCATGATGACTTTTAGTCGTTTCTCAAAGTCGCCCCGGTATTGCGTACCTGCCAGCAGGGTTCCTAAGTCCAGTTCATAGATGCGGCAATCCGATAGGCGTTCGGGAACATTTCCTGCCTCGATGCGTGCTGCCAGCCCGTAGGCAAGGGCCGTTTTACCGACACCCGGCTCTCCTACATGCAATGGATTATTCTTCTCTTTGCGGCAGAGTACCTGAATGGTGCGTTCCAGTTCCGCTTCCCGTCCGATGAGTGGATTGTGGGTTTGCAGGCAGTCGTTCAGGCAAGTCACGTAATTCCGCCAGGGTTCGCTCTTTTCTTGTCCGGCAGTTTGCTCATAGACCATTTCTTCTGCTTCTTCATATTGCGAAATGAGTGAGCTGAGAAATTCCGGTAAGTCTTCCCCGATGGTTTCTTTCAGGAAGTGTGCTGCCCAGGATTCCTGCAATTGAATCATTCCTTGCACCAAATGCGGGACATTCAGTTCCTCGGCACTCGAATAGTTTATCATCAGATAGGCGTGTTGTATGAGTTCATTCAGTTGCGCTGAAACTTCCAATTCATACTCCACACCTTCGGGGATGCTCTCTAACTCTTCAGCGAAATAATTTTCTAACGAGAGGGAAAGTTCCTCAACGTCACAGAAGAATTCTTGCAAGGCATTTAAAAAAGGCGGTTGCTCCAGAAATGCGCTCAATAAATGTTCGGGCATGATGAACTCGTGCCGGTAGGATAGCGCTTTTCTTTGTGCAGAGGAAAATGCACTGCTTACATATTCTGTATTTTGTATGTCCATATCTTTTTTCTGTTTTTATTCTTCCTCCGGTGCAACGGTGAGCCGGAGTGGAAAGCCTTCGCTACGTGCCATGCGGGTGGCTTTCTGCACTTTTGATTGTGCAATGTCGTATGTATAGATGCCTACCACTGCCGATTGGCTTTTGTGTACCTGCATCATTAGCGCTTCTGCTTCTACCGTTGATTTATAGAATACGGTAGTAAGTATCTTTACGACGAACTCCATAGTGGTGAAGTCATCATTGTAGATTGTCACTTTGAAACGCCGCGGTTCGCGCAGGTCTGTGCGTTCTTTTTCTTTGAAAGATGATTGTTGCTGTTCCATGATGGGGACAAAAGTATAAAAAAAGAGGCATATTTGTTCTGCATAAGTTCTTCAAATGTATATAGCCGGTAAAATCACTATAGGTTCAGTACTCGTTTAATGCAAACTCGGTATAGATTCGGTTCAAATTCGGTATAAATTCGGTTAGATGGCATATTTTATGGGAAAGAACCGAATTTGCTCAAAGTAAATAGCAAAGATGTAAAGGAGTAGATAGTTGTTGCATATTTACGCAAAATGAAGAACTAAATACGCATTTGAGGATAAAAAAAAACAGCCAGCCCTCTACTTTTGCACTTATCAAAACTTTAGAATAATATACTATGGAACGAAAGTGCTTGCGAATGTTTTATGTGTTGGCTTTAGCCATATCAATATCTAATTCTCTTGCTTGTGCCGGGAACGGTGACATGCAAAGTGTTAATGCAGGTATGCAGAACAGTAATACTACAGGAAAAGAAGAATGGATGAAATCTCTTCCGGATACACTTCCAATGTGCAAAATATCCATTCCCGGCACGCACGACAGTGGCACCACCAAAGGTGGACGCATGCTGAAAACACAGGCAATGGACATTACCGCTCAGTTGCAGCAAGGCATTCGCGCTTTTGACATCCGCCTGGAGAAGAAAAACAATAAATTAGGAATCTTCCATAGTCACGCTTTTCAGGATATATATTGGGAGGATGACGTATTGCCTGCTTTCATAAACTTCTTGCAGGCACATCCCTCCGAAACCCTGATTGTTTCACTGAAGAAGGAGGGAGGGGAATTAAAAGATTATGCTTCTTTATTATCAGCTTCTTTAAGTGCTCCTGCACATCAGAGCTACTTCATTGCGGACTTCCGTCCGGAACTAACATTAAAAGAGTGTCGCGGAAAGATTCTCTTTTTGCATAGAGACCATGCAATGGATAACTATCCAGGAGCTGCTTGTATAGATTGGAAAGATAATGCCACTTGTCAGCTAATTCTCCGTAATAAAGACGGAAGGGAGGGGTATGTTCTGCTTGAAGATGAATATCAATATGAATCGGATAAAGGTGCCAGAAAGAAAATAGAGGTATGTATTCGTAATTTTGACAGGGTATCTTCTGAACCTGCTTCTTCGCGCCGATGGGGAATTACTTTTGTAAGTGCTACCGGGTTGCCTTTGGGGACACCCGTTGTCTTTGCCAATAAGGTCAACGCACCTGTAGCTAATTATCTGAAAAAAGCAAATAAACGGAATTGTGGCATTGTCTTTATTGATTTTGTAAACAAACAAGGGGGAAAACGTTTAGTGGAATATTTAATAAGGAGTAATATTGGTAATGACTGAATGTTTACGCAAAATGAAGACTTAAATGCGCATTTGAGGATAAGAAAAAAAATCAAGCGCCTTACATTTGCAGATATTAAAACCTTAAAAACTATATACGATGAAACTGGCAATTGATCTCGGAGGAACTAACATTCGGATAGCGCAAATTGAAGACGGCAGATGCTTGAATAAGACATCGGTATCTTGCCTCGCGCAAGCGGATTCCTCTACAGTACTCGGACAACTTTTTCAACTAATCGAGAGTGTAATGAATGAACGGATAGAGGGTATCGGCATAGGTGTCCCTTCGATTGTTGATCCGGAAAAAGGTATTGTCTATAATGTGGCTAATATATCTTCCTGGAAAGAAATCTACTTGAAGACGATTCTGGAAGATAGGTTTAATGTACCGGTCGCTATTAATAATGATTCCAATTGTTTTACGCTTGGCGAAAAGTTGTTCGGTGCAGGACAATCTTATGCTAATATGGTTGGAGTTACCATTGGAACGGGTATAGGAGCGGGCGTCATTATCAATCATCGTTTGTATTGTGGCGAATATATGGGAGCCGGTGAAATAGGCTCATTACCTTATCTGGACTCTGACTTTGAACATTATTGCAGTAGTTTCTTCTTCAAAGAACAGCATCACACTACCGGTGCAGTAATAGCAGAAAAGGCGAAGCTGGGAGAACAGGTTGCGCTGGATATCTGGAAAGAATTTGGTATTCATTTGGGTAATCTTATGAAAGTAATTCTTTTTACTTATGCTCCACAAGCCATTATTTTGGGAGGCGGCATTGTGTCGGCTTTTTCACTCTTCGAAGAAGCCATGAAGGGTGCGATGCATGAGTTTCCTTATGATGTTATATCAAATAAGGTGAAGGTGATACCATCACATCTGAAAGATGCCAGTTTACTGGGCGCCTCAGCTTTGTTTGAGGAGTAAAATCGGATACTTATTTTAGTAGAAAAAGGTTTAAGAAAAAAATATGATACAGCTGTAATCCTGCCTTTCAACCTTTGAGGCAGACGTGAAATTATCTATAATTATTAACTTTAATTTCTTAATGCATGGAACAAGTAAATCTTAGAATCTATCGAACGATTCTAACCTTATTGTTAGGCCTGTTCTTGTCGGTGGGTGCTTACGCACAACAGATTTCGGTGACGGGAACAGTGAAAGACCAAACGGGTGAACCTGTGATTGGTGCCAATGTTTTGATAAAAGGAACTTCTACGGGAGTTATAACGAATCCTAATGGTGAATTTTCGTTGTCGGGGACTAAAGGGGATATACTGGTTATCAGTTTTATCGGCTACACCACTCAGGAAATTCCGGTTACGGGCAAGCCTATGATGGTTATTCTGAAAGAAGATACGGAACTTCTGGAAGAAGTGGTTGTGCTGGGATATGGTGCAAATGCCCGCAAGCAAGACTTGTCGGCTGCTGTAGGGGTGCTGAATAACACGGATGAACTGACGGCTCGTCCGGTCAGCTCTACGGAAAGTATGTTGCAAGGTCAGTTGGCGGGTGTCACGGTTCAGGCCGATGGCGGTGACCCTACTTCCACTCCCTCTATTGTGATTCGCGGACAAGGTTCGCAGAATGGTGATAATGTACTCTGGGTGGTGGATGGCGTGCCGGGTGCTCCCATTGCATCTATGAGTGACATCGAGTCTATCGTAGTGCTGAAAGATGCTGCTTCGGCTGCTATTTATGGTGCACAGTCGGGTGCAGGCGGTGTTATTCTGGTCACTACCAAGAAGGCTAAAGCAGGTGCGCCTACACTTAGCTATGAGGGTACTTACGGCATCCGTCAGGCTACAAATCTGCCGGAACCGCTGAATGCGGAAGGAGAGTTGGAAATGCGCAGAATCTCTTATGCTAATGCTGGCATAGCTCTTCCCGATGGTTGGAATGTAGAAAAGAATCCGTGGATTGCCACTACCCGTACCAACTGGATGGACGAGATTTTCCGTACAGCTTTCTATCAGCGTCACAACATTGCGCTGAATGTAGGTACCGACAATTATTCCAGTCGTTTGTCTTTCTCTTATGATAACGATGAGGGGGTATTGATTAATACTTATAATAAGAACTACTCCATCCGATACAATGGCAAGTTCGAACTGAACAAATGGGTGAGCATTAGCGAAGATTTTGTATGGAAGAATACGGAAAGTCGTTCTAAGGATACGAATGACGCCTATACAGGTCCTGTTCTTTCAGCTATCTACATGCCAGCCAGTGCCACTGTTTATAATCCGTTGGATGGCACGTGGGGAGGTACTACTACCGAAGATCCGGCTTACATTGCGAAGTATGGAAGCAATTTTGCGGGTGCGCACGGTGATGCTGTCAATCCGGTACGTTTGCTGGAGGCGGAAAATCGTTTCAACAGAACCAGTGATGTATGGAGCACTACCAGTCTGCAAATAGCCAATGTGGTGCCCGGTCTGAAATTTACCAGTCGCTTTACGTACAATCTGAAGAGTAACAACTATAAGAACTTCCGTCCCATTCAGGATGAACCGGGCAAGCCAAATAACTCGAATAGCCTGGATGTGACCAATTATCGTTCTGATGCTTGGAAGACAGAGAATACTTTGACTTATGATAATAGTTTTGGGAAGCATACAGTCGGCGCCTTGTTATCTACTACAGCCGATCATTATAATGTACGCGGTTTGGAAGTAAATGGTAAGAATTTTGCAGATGAAACTCCGTACTTACAATATCTGGCTTATGCAGGTTCTACTTCGGCCACCGATTATATGACAGGTCCTGATGCCAATGTTTCATTGGTGGCTCGTCTTGCCTATTCTTACGATGACCGCTATTTTGTGACGGCATCCTGGCGTCGTGATTATGCCGGACGCTTGCCAAAGGATAATAATTTTGGAGATTTTCCGGCAGCTACTGTGGCATGGAAGATTTCTAACGAAAAGTTCTTTAAGAAGAGCAACCTGCTCAGTTTGTTGAAGTTGCGTGCTTCCTGGGGACGTGTAGGTAATCTCGGCTCTATCAGTTATAGTTACAAATCACTTTTGCTGGGAACATCATACTGGCAGGAACAAGCTCAATATGGTGTGGTTAATAATACGACTTGGAACAATTTCGTATATAACTCTACTGCAATGAACAAAGACCTGACATGGGAAACTTCTGAGCAGTATGATTTAGGTTTGGATGTTGAAATGTTCAAGAATCGTTTGTCTCTGTCGTTCGACTACTTCGACAAGCGTACCTTTAACTTGATTCAGAAACAGACCATGGACTGGCCGAGTTCTATCGGATTGGATCCGATGTTGATTAACCAAGGTGAAGTTCGTAACCGTGGTTTTGAAGTGACAGCCAGTTGGAACGATCATATCAATAAGAATTTCTCTTATTTCATATCCGGTAACTTCTCCTATCTGAAAAACTGGGTTTCTGATATAGGCGTGAAGAATGCTGATGGTAGCCCCGGTGTATGGACTGACAGTGATTCTAAATTCCGTAATATTCCTTATACTCGCCAGACTGCAGAAGGTAAACCGTTAGGGTCTTACTATTTGATTAGGACAGACGGTATTTTCCAAAGTGATGAGGAAGCTGCTGCATATGTGAAAGATGGAAAACGTATTCAGCCGAATGCTGTTGCCGGTGACTTGAAGTTTGTTGACTATAACAATGATGGTAAGATTGACGATAAAGACCGTCAGTATTGCGGTAATTCTACTCCAAAGACGACATATGCTTTCACACTGGGTGCTACCTATAAGAAGTTATCCGTTAGTGCTATGTTCCAGGGAGTAGGAGGTGCTCAGGTATTCTATGCAGGTAAAAATATGCTTTTAAGTGACGCAGATGGTAACTTCAACCGTTCAAAAGAAATTTTGAATGCATGGAGTCCTACCAATACCTCTTCGAATATCCCCAGACTCTCCGCTAACGATCCGAACTCTAACTTCACAACAGCTTCCGATTGGTATCTGGAAGACGCTTCATATTTGCGCCTCAAAAATCTGACCATCTCTTATGATTTGACAGACGTGCTTCAAAAGTGGTCTCATTTAAGTGAACGCAGTAGCCGTATGTCTGTTTACTTTAGCGGTGAAAATCTCTTTACGATTACTAATTATTCAGGTATGGACCCTGAATGTGGTGGATGGGATGCGCTGAAGTACCCTGTGTCCAGAGTATTCTCTTTTGGTGTGAAATTAACTTATTAATTAAAATTGAGGATTATGAAAAAATATATACCAATATTAGCTTTATCAGCATTGGTCTTCTGCTCTTGCGGAGATTTTTTAGATGTGCAGCCTGAAGGTAAGCCTACCACTACAACTTATTTTGTGAATGATGGACAGGCGATTGATGCCATTGACGGACTTTATGCGCCCATTCATCAGGAAAAAGGTTTTGGACGTGAGTTGTTCTGGGAACAAGGTGCTGCTTGTGATATTGTATGGGCAAAAACACGCGGTTTCAACAGTTTGGCTACTTTGGATTATACCGGTGATGAAAGTCCCATACTCGGAGGATATGATTTGTTTTACCAGAATATGGCTCGCTCTAATTGGATTATCAAGCAGTTGCTTGCCAAAGAGAAAGTGACTACACTTACTGCGGTAGAACACCGGAGCTTAGGTGAAGCCTACTTTATGCGTGGTATGGCTCATTTCTGGATTGCCTATCGTTATGGTACAAAAGAGCTGGGAGTTCCTTTTGTGCGTTATGAAGATTTTGAAGGAGACTATGATAACTCTATTCCTCCGCAGCAGGCATCTGTAATAGATAACTATAAGTATATTATAGAAGATATGGATAAAGCCATCTCATATTTGCCAAAGTTTGAAGAATATACGGATGAAGACAAAGGACGTCCGCACAAAGCGGCTGCCGTGGCCTATAAAGCTAAAGTATATGCTTACTGGGCTATGTGGGACGAAACGCAATGGAACAATGTGATTTCTATGGTCAATTCCCTGGAAAGTGATTATGGACGTGATTTGGCTCCTACTTTTGACGAAGTGTTCTCTTCTGATTTTAAGGATTTCTGGAATAAAGAATATATCTGGTCTATTCCCGGTAATGGTGGTTCTACAGGTGGTGGTGTCGAGTTCATAGGTGTTATTCTGGAAGATAAAGGCTGGGGTGTATATAATGGCTGGGGACAAATTAAGCCATCTTATGATATTTATGAAGAAATGAGAAAAGATGGTGCAGGTAACGATCGTCTGGTACGCTCTATCTTGGAATATAATCAGGAATTCCAGTTCTTTGGTGAAAAACGTAAGTTCTATTCTGATACGAATCTGGATGTAGGTTTCCAGATTAACAAGTATATGGACCCGTTTAAGCATAAGGATGCTGACACTCAGGGATATGTAAATACAAACGGCAACTGGCCGACAGGTCGTGTGAACTTCCCGTTGATTCGTTTTGCAGAAATGTTGTTATTCCGTGCTGAAGCCTATCTGATGACCAATCAGGCTGACAAAGCAAAAGAAGATTTGAACCGTATCCGCAGACGTTCTAATTTGGAAGAACTGACAGGTACAGTAACCATGGCGGATTTGTATCACGAACGTCGTTGTGAATTGGCTTTTGAATATACCGATCACTTGTTTGACCTGAAACGTTGGCATCGTTCCTCAAATACTGAGATAAAAAATCTGGCAGCTCAGGAATTGAATGCACATCCACGCATCCGTAAGTATACCGACCGTTCTAATCCGGAATCGGAATTTACGATTGAACCTTATGCTGATTATTTGAAAAAGGGTACGTATGCGGATTATATGCTGGTATTCCCTTATCCGTCGGAACAGATTACCAAATCGAATGGTAAGTTGAAGCAAAATGCCGGTTATAATTAATCTTCGTTCTGAAGAATAAATTTATAGAATAGACCTCATTGCCATTGGTCTAATCTGCAAGGGTTGGTATTTTCCCGTATCGATCCTTGCAGAATTTTCTTCTTTTTGCTTTCCGGAGCAAAGATTATTAACAGAATCATATTTTTAATGTAGCCCGATGAAATTAAGAAATTTGACATACGCAGTTATTGCCCTCCTTGCTTGCTGGTCTTGTAGTTCCGGTGAGCAATCCCCCGTTGATTATGTAAATCCCTTTATAGGTACCGGCTTTCACGGTCATACCTATCCGGGAGCAACTGTTCCTTTTGGTGCAGTGCAACTGAGTCCTGATACCCGTTCCGGAAATTGGGATGCTTGTTCAGGGTATCACTATGACGATACAACCCTGAATGGTTTTTCGCATACACATCTGAGTGGAACCGGATGTATTGATTTGGGGGATGTTTTGTTCCGTCCAACAATTCAAGAGGCAGATTTGGCTGCAGAGAAGTGTATCTACCAGCCTGCTGTTTTTTCTCATAAAGACGAGAAGGCATCGGTGGGATATTATTCGGTGGTTTTAAAAGAAGAAGGCATAAAAGTAGAACTGACTGCAACCACACATGTCGGTATGCATTGCTATACATATCCTTCTGGTAAAGAGGCGTCTGTCATCATCGATTTGGCTCACTTGCTTGACAATGAATATATTTACGAAGCTTCCTTGGAGCAGACGTCTGCCAATGAAATTGCAGGTATGCGAAGAACCAGGGGATGGACGGACAATCAATATGTCTATTTTGTAGCCCAATTCTCTAAATCTTTCAAGTCTGTTGATTTTGTAAAGGATAAGAAGATAATGCCTGCCGGAACAAGATTGTTTGGCACCGACTTGCAGGCTGTTCTTGCTTTCGATAGTAGTGATGGGGAACCTGTTGTAGCCAAAGTGGGATTATCACTGGTAAGTGAGGAAAATGCACGCATGAATCTGGAATCTGAAGTGAAAGACTTCAATTTTGATGCAGTGCATGCTGCTGCCCGGCTTGCTTGGGAACAAGTGCTATCTGCCATCACGATTGAAGGAGGAGATGCTGATGATTTGGCAGATTTTTATACAGCCATGTATCATGCTATGGTGGTGCCCAATGTTGTGAGCGATGTCAATGGTGAGTATCGCCGCCATGACATGCAGATAAAGCAGTTGCCTAAAGGCGAAAAGCAGTATTCCACTTTCTCCCTTTGGGATACTTTCCGTGCATGGAATCCTTTGATGACGCTGATTGACACTACATTGGTAAACAATATGGTTAACTCCTACCTGAATATTTATGATGCTTCGGGCGAACTTCCTATCTGGCCGCTTTCAGCCAGCGAGACAGGGACTATGATTGGATATCATTCGGTTTCTGTCATAGCTGATGCCTATTTGAAAGGAATCAGAGGGTTCGATGCGGAAAAAGCATTGGATGCTATGGTTGTTTCATCCGAAAAGAATAAAAAAGGAGCAGACTATTATATTCAGTATGGCTTTATTCCTTCGAATATCAAAAAAGAATCTATCTCCTGCTTATTAGAGTTTGCTTACGATGATTGGTGCATTGCACGTATGGCTCAGGCGATGGGAAAAGAAGAGGTATATCAAAAATACATCGAACGCTCCCAGAACTATATCAATGTATTTGATGGCTCTACAAGGTTCTTCCGAGGTAAGCGGATGGATGGCAACTGGGAAACTCCCTTCAATCCTTCCGAGGTAGGACGTGCCTATACGGAAGCCTCTGCCTGGCAGTACCGCTTCTTTGTGCCTCACGATGTGAACGGAATGGCGCAACTGTTTGGCGGAAAAAAAGAATTTACTGTTGCGCTCGACTCTATCTTTACGGTAGAATCGAAAGTGGATGGTGATCTCGTTGATATTACCGGCCTGATAGGACAATATGTACATGGTAACGAGCCGAGCCACCACATCGCTTATCTGTATGATTATGTGGGACAACCTTGGAAAACACAGGAAATGACGCGCCGCTTGCTTCATGAAATGTATCACCCTACTCCGGAGGGTATTATTGGCAACGAAGATTGTGGGCAGATGTCTGCATGGTATATATTATCAAGTCTGGGAATCTATTCTGTATGTCCCGGAAGCAATGAATTTGCATTGACCAGTCCTTTGTTTGAGAAAGCAGTCGTGAAGTTAGCCAATGGGAAGACACTGACCATTCTTGCCAACAATCCGAAGAAGAATGTATATATAAGCAAAGTTGAACTGAACGGAGAACCGATAGATACTAATTATATCACTTACTCTCAACTAATGGGAGGCGGTGAATTACGCTTTACCTTATCTGATAAACCGGACAAGATAAGAGGGATTTCCGAGGAAGCTTCTCCTTACTCTTATACTAAGGAGAATGTGGTTTCCATTCCTTACGTTGACAAAGATCTGAACTTGTTTATGGGTACGGTAACCATTGCTCTGGCTACAGCGACGAATGATGCAGAAATCAGATATACGCTGGATGGAAGTGAACCTACAGAATTGTCTCCGCTTTATGAAAAACCCTTCGAACTGGATAAGACCACGCAGATAAAGGCAAAAGGATTCAAAGGAGGCTTCCAACCGAGTAGCACCTTATCCATTTGGGCCACTAAAGCTGAATTGAAAGCATCGCTTCCGGTGAATCCTGTTCAAAATGGTACATCCTATAAATATTTTGAGGGCACTTACCAGAAAGTGGCGGATATGGAAAAAACTCCATTAGTGGAATCAGGCATCATGCCGGAACCTTCCATAAAAGGAGCCCGGCAAGAAGACCATTTCGGTTATATATTCTCTGGTCTGATAAACGTTCCTGAAGATGGGGTTTATACCTTCCAGACGCGCTCGGACGATGGCAGTGTTTTATATATCGACCATGAATTGGTAGTGAACAATGATGGTTCTCATGCTGCTATTCCTGCTACGGGATTTATTGCCTTGAAGAAAGGATTTCATCCCTATATGCTTTATTATTTTGAGGACTATGAAGGTGAACATCTGAGTTGGGCCTGGAAGCTTCCTTCTGCAAAGGAGTTGGCACCTGTACCGGCTTCTGTATTGTTTGTGAAATAATCATTAATACATAAATATCATGAAAAGAATATTTTTGTTGTTTTTACCATTCCTTGCTGCATCATGCGGGCAAGTGAAACAAGAGGTTTCCGCTCCGGAACCTATCAATGTAATGTCTTTCAATATCCGTTATGATAATCCGGAAGATAGTCTGGATAACTGGAAATTCAGGAAAGACCGTGCTGCAAATGCTATTCGCTTTTATAATGTAGATATATTGGGAACACAGGAAGTGCTGCACAATCAGTTGGAGGACTTGAAACAACGTTTGCCGGAGTATGATGTGATTGGAGTGGGTCGTGAAGACGGAAAAGAGAAAGGTGAATATAGTGCCCTTTGGTATAAGAAAGACCGTTTTACGCTGATAGATTCCGGATATTTCTGGCTGAGCGAAACACCTGAGGTAGCCGGTTCCAAAGGATGGGACGGAGCTTGTGAACGTATAGCTTCGTGGGCAAAACTGAAAGATAAGGTTTCCGGTAAGGAAGTCTTTGCATTGAATACCCACCTGGATCATGTGGGTATTGTGGCTCGTCGCGAAGGGATAAGCCTTATGCTGAATAAAGTGAATCAGTTGAGTGACGGACTGCCGGTGATTGTTACCGGAGATTTCAACTCGGAACCGGAATCGGATGTAATCAAGCATGTAACTGATCCTACTGATCCGGAACATTTGACGGATGCGCGTACGGCATCTCCCATTGTTTATGGCCCTTCGTGGAGCTACCATGATTTCGGAAAGATTCCCTATGATCATCGTCCGTTGATTGACTATGTATTTGTGCGCAATGGACTTAAGGTTCTTAGATATGGTGTTCTGGCGGAAACTGAAAATGCTGCTTTCCTGTCGGACCATGCACCTGTTCTTGTGACGGTGGAGTGAGAGGGCTTTATAAATGGAAATAGTTGATAACAGTAAATTAATAGCAATGAAGAAGATTTTGAGAAACTGCGTATTCGTAGTTTTGGCAATTGCATTATTGCCTGGCAGTGTATTGGCGCAAAGTCGCCGGGACAAGGAACAAACGTATGTATTGGAAAATCCGTATGCAGTAACAAAAATAACCCCGCCTCAAGGGAAAAAGATAAAGAATGTCATACTGATGATTGGCGATGGCATGAGCCTTATGCATGTATATTCGGCATGGACAGCCAACCGTGGTAAGTTATTTCTGGATAATTGCCAAACTGTAGGTTTATCCAAGACTTACTGTGCCAATAAACTGATTACCGATTCCGGTGCAGGTGGCACAGCTTTGGCTACCGGACACAAGACAAATTATCATGCTGTAGGCGTAGATACGGAAGGCCGTCCGTTGAAGTCGTTAGTAGATTTCGCTGCTGCCAAAGGTAAATCGACCGGAATAGCAGTGACCTGCCGCCTTTGGGATGCCACTCCTGCTGATTTCTGCTGCCACAATAGCGACCGGGATGCCGAAGCTGAGATTGTAACAGATTATGTGAATTGTAGTGCAGACTATGTATTCGGTGGTGGTGCCAAACTCTTTGAAGACCGCGAAGACGGACGTGATCTCTTTAAAGAATTACGTGATAAAGGTTTCCAGACTCCCCGTAGCTGGGATGACTTGGCAGCCATAAAGAGCGGCAAAGTATTCGCTGTGCCCTATCCGGTAGATACTCCGCTTCCTGCCGAACGCGGTGATCTCCTTACCCGCGCTTCATTGAAAGGCATCGAGTTGCTGAACCAGAACAAGAATGGCTTCTTTATGATGATTGAAGGTTCACAGTTGGATGATTACGGACACTTCAACGATCTTGATCTGCTGATGCAGGAAACACATGACTTTGACCGTACCATCGGCGCTATTTATAAATGGGCTGCCGAGGATGGGGAGACATTGGTAGTGGTTACCGCCGACCATGAAACCGGTGGGCTTACACTGGTGGACGGCGACTTGCAGGAAGGTAAAATCGTATGTAAATTCTCTACGGGAGGACACAGTGGAGTGATGGTACCGGTATATGCATTCGGCCCCGGGGCAGAAGAGTTTACCGGTATTTATGAGAATACTGCTGTCTGCGATAAGATAAAGAAATTGCTCGGTCTATAAACTAAACAACTATTTCCCATGCTGAAACATATTTTATTTGTATGCCTGCTCGCCTTTCCGGCACTTACTTCGCTGAAAGCCCAGAGCTGTGGTAATGATGAGAAATATCATTTGCCTTATAAAAATACGTATGTAAAAGAGCCCTTGGTCACCGAGAATGAGTATCGTGTGGCTAAACCCGAAACGATTGAACCGAAGAGCTTTGAAGAAGCCCGGCAGATTCTTCCCAATCCCATTTGGGGCGGGCATGAAAAGGAACTTGAAATGTATTGGCGGGCATGGGAAATAGCTATCGGTAATATCCGTGCACCGCAACCGGGTTCCGGCTTTGTTTCAAGCTATCTGGATACAGCCTATAACGGTAATATCTTTATGTGGGATTCTTCGTTCATCCTTATGTTTGCCCGCTATGGTACACGCTTTTTTCCTTTTCAGCGTACATTGGATAATTTCTATGCCAAACAGCACCCCGACGGTTTCATTTGCCGTGAAATAAAGGTTGACGGGGCTGATTGCTTCGAGCGTTATGATCCCGTTAGTACGGGACCCAACCTGATTCCCTGGTGCGAAATGGTATATTATCACCAGTTCGGAGATACAGAACGCTTGCATAAGATATTCCCGGTGCTTTGCGGCTATTACAAATGGCTGAAACTGAACCGTACGTGGCGGAATGGCACATACTGGTCGAGCGGCTGGGGAACGGGTATGGATAACATGCCCCGTGTGCCGTCAGGCTACAATCCCATTTACAGTCACGGACACATGATTTGGTTGGATACCAATCTTCAACAACTGTTTACCGCCAATCTGCTGCTTGAGATGGGATTCTATCTGGAGCGTTGGCAGGAAATAGAAGAGTTTGAAGACGAAGCCAAGATGTTGGGAAAATATATCCACGACAATCTTTGGGATGAAAAAACGGGTTTCCTGTACGACCAGTATGCTGACGGGACACTTTGCACAACGAAAGGAATAGGTGCTTACTGGGCTTTGTATTCCGATGTTCTGGATACCAAACAACTTGACCGCCTGGTGAAGGAACTGGATAATCCGGAGACATTCAAACGAAAATACCGGGTGCCTTCCTTGTCTGCCGACAACCCCAAATATAAGGAAAACGGACGCTATTGGCAAGGTGGAATATGGCCGGGCACCAATTACATGGTGATGCAGGGACTTATCGAGAAGGGCTATCGCAAACTGGCACGGGAGATTTCTCTGAACCACTATGCCGAGGTGCTGGAAGTATATAAGAAAACCGGTACTTTCTGGGAATATTATGCTCCTGAAAGTGCGGACCCCGGATTTATGGCAAGAAAAGAGTTCGTGGGCTGGGCCGGTCTTCCGCCTATTGCCGAACTGATAGAGTTTATCATAGGTATCCGAGGAGATTATACTGGACAGCAGATTGTCTGGGATATGAATCTGACAGAGGTTAACGGAATAGAGCGTTATCCTTTCGGACCGGAGGGAGTAATCAGTCTGAAAGCTGAGGCACGCCGTTCTGCAAGTGACGAACCCCGTATCACTGTAGATACTAACGTAGGCTTTGAACTGCTTGTGCTCTATGGTGAGAAAGAAAAGAAGATTAGTGTCACACCCGGTAAACATACCTATTAATAAAAAACGTTTATCATGAAAAACAAGATGTCACGACGTCAATTTCTGAAAGCTGGAGGACTTGCCCTGGCTGCAATGGCAATCCGGCCGTCTTCAGTGTTCCCTTCATCCGGAGAGTTGGGGCAGAAGTATACTTCATTGCGTCCTTCTGAGGATAAGAGGTGCTTTACTTCCAAGGCAGTAGAGGCAGCCATTGCAGAGGGAAAGAAAAAGATAAAAGATGAGAAACTCCGTTGGATGTTTGAGAACTGTTTCCCAAATACGCTCGACACTACTATCCGGCATAAGATGAAGGAAGGCCGTCCGGACACTTTTGTCATTACGGGGGATATCGATGCTATGTGGCTGCGTGACTCTTCTGCACAGGTATGGCCATATTTGCCGCTGACGAAAGAAGATAAGGAACTACAACTTCTGGTAGCAGGACTTATCAACAGGCAGGCGAAGTGTATCTTGATAGATCCTTATGCCAATGCTTTCAATGACGGACCGTTGGGCAGTTATTGGGAGACTGACCACACACAACATATGGTGAAGGAATTGCATGAACGTAAGTGGGAAGTAGATTCTCTGTGCTATCCTATCCGTTTGGCTTATCATTATTGGCTACAGACGGGTGATACTTTAGTGTTCGGTGCAGACTGGCACGAGGCTATGACGTTGGTGGTTCGAACCTTTAGGGAGCAACAACGTAAGGAGAACCTGGGGCCGTATAGTTTTACGCGTGACTGTGATCGTCCGACTGATTCGCAGATTAATAATGGATGGGGAGCACCGGTCAAACCTGTCGGTCTGATAGTCTCGTCTTTCCGTCCTTCGGACGATGCTACTCAATACGGTTTCCTGATACCTTCCAATATGTTTGCAGTTGTGTCATTGCGGCAGTTGGCGGAGATAGAGCATAAAGTGTACAAGAATGAGACCTTTGCCGGAGAATGTACGGCATTGGCAGACGAAGTGGATGCTGCCATTCGTAAATACGGAACATTCAATCATCCTGTTTGCGGGCGAATTTATGCCTTTGAGGTGGATGGCTTCGGCAATGCACTTTGTATGGACGATGCCAATGTGCCCAGTCTTTTGTCTGCTCCTTATCTGGGTTATTGTTCTTCTAAAGATGCCATTTACCAGAATACCCGTAAAATGATATGGAGTGACAATAATCCCTATTTCTTCAAAGGAAAAGCCGGGGAAGGGGTGGGAGGCCCTCATGTCGGGTTAAATTATATTTGGCCGATGAGCATCATCATGAAAGCCTTTACAACAGACAATCCTGAGGAGATACGCGTTTGCCTGAAACAATTGCGTGATACGGACGGAGAAACGGGCTTCATGCATGAGTCCTTTAATGTGGAGAATGCAGCGGACTTTACTCGCTCCTGGTTTGCATGGGCAAATACATTGTTCGGCGAACTTATACTTAAAACAATACGTGAATACCCTAACTTATTATCTCAAACGTTATGAAAATAGCTTATTGGATACTTGCCGCATCGTTTACTCTTCTATCCTGTGGAGAAGGGCATAATGATAGTATGAAAGACTACGGCATTATACCTATGCCTAACGGGATAGTTCCGGAACAGGGAACGTATATTTTGCAGGGTGAAAAGACTGTGGCTGTATCTTCTGAAGAACCTTCTATAAAAGTTTTTCAGTATATGGAGAATGCCTTGAAGAATACTTCGGTTACACTAAAGCGTGTTTCTTTAACTGAACAGGCTGATATTAGTTTCCTGATAAACGATACTTTACCTGATGAGGCTTATACGTTGGAGGTATCTTCTCATAATATAAAAATCAGTTCTAATGCAAGTGCAGCCGGACTGTTCTATGGCGTTCAGTCTTTATTGCAGCTCATGCCCGCAGAAATCTATGATACTCAGCGAAAGTATGAAAACAACATAGAAATTCCTGCAGTCAACATTACGGATGCCCCTCGTTTTCCCTATCGTGGAGCTATGATGGATGTGGGGCGTAATTTCCTGCCCAAGGAAGAAGTCTTGAAGTTCCTCGACCTGATGGCTATGTATAAACTGAATAAATTTCATTTCCACCTGACGGATGATCAAGGTTGGAGAATAGAGATAAAAAAATATTCGAAACTTATTGAAATAGGTTCTCATCGTAAACAAACCCAAGTAGGACATTGCGATTACTATTATCCGCGGCGTTTCGATGGAAAAGAGAAAGAGGGATATTATACGCAGGATGAAATCAGGGAGATTGTGAAATATGCCTCCGACCGTTTTATCACCGTAATCCCCGAAATTGAGATGCCGGGACATGCTTCGGCTGCATTGGCTTCTTATCCGGAACTTTCCTGTGGATTAGGGAAGACTTATGTTGTGCGCGATTACTTTGATGTTTTTGATGAAGTCTATTGTCCCAAAGAAGGTACGTTCAACTTTTTGGAAGATGTGTTGACGGAGGTTATTGACCTTTTCCCCAGTCACTATATTCACATCGGTGGAGATGAATGTCCGAAGAAAGCATGGAAAAAATGCGGCCATTGCCAGGCTTTGATGAAGCGGGAAGGCTTGAAGGATGAGGAAGCGTTACAGAGCTGGTTCATACATCGGATAGAGCAATTTGTGAACAGTAAGGGGCGCGATATTATTGGCTGGGATGAAATATTGGAAGGAGGACTTGCTCCTAATGCCACGGTGATGTCATGGCGTGGAGAAGAAGGAGGTATCGAAGCTGCCCGCCAGAAGCACAAGGTTATTATGACGCCCGGTGACGAATGCTACATTGACCATTATCAGGAAAGTCCGGAATTTGCTCCGTTGGCTATCGGCGGTTTCTTACCGTTAGACAGTGTTTATGTTTACAATCCGCTTCCCACCGAACTGACACCTGAAGAGCAGGCTTACATCATAGGAACTCAAGCCAATGTCTGGGGAGAATATATTCAAACTCCTGAATACTTTGAGTATATGGCTTTCCCTCGCTTGTTGGCGATGTCCGAGGTGCAATGGACTCAACCGGAGAATAAGAATTTCAGCTCATTTGCTCAGCGATTGGATGGAGAATTCAAGCGGTTGGATTATTGTGGAGTAAATGCTTGCCGTAACTTCTATGAGGTAAATCTGACGGGAGCATGGAATGATTCTCGTCATACTTATGAAGTAACTCTGAAAACTTTCTGTCCTGATACTGAGATTTATTATGCAATTAACGATTCTGTGGTGTCTTCTTCTTCTAATTTATATAAAGCGCCTGTGAGTTTATCCGAAGATGCTACTGTTTATGCGGCTGTTTACAGGGATGGAAAACCGTTGGGCAGAATTATGCATAAGGAGTTTGCAGTGAACAAGGCTACTGGAAATCCATATGAATGTGTACCGCTTCCGGTTGCGGAGAAAGTGAATGAAGGCATTGGGCTGACGGATGGTATCCGTGGTTATACCCGTGATTTGCGCCGTTGGGTGATTTTCCGTGGAGATACGGTGCGGATTACCGTTGATCTTGGGAAGGCGATGCCTGTAAATAGGGTGGCTTTTGCTTTTCTGTGGCGGCCGTTTGATACACTTTGGCCTGCAAGAAAACTATCAGTTTCTGTTTCTACAGATAGTAAGACATTTACTTCTGTGGGTAGCACAGAGTATTCTTATGATTTCACACCTACTGAAGCCACTCGTTTCCCTGTGTCGTATTCCTTCCCGGAGATTACTGCAAGGTATATCTGCCTGGAACTATTGAACGGAGGCTTATGTCCCGAAGGTTACTATCATGCAGGACAACAGAGCCGCCTGGCTATTGATGAAATAGAGTTTTATTGACCTTAAAACATATGTATTATGAAGAAGAAACTTATTCTTTTATTTTTGTGGGTATGTATACTTCCTGCTTTGCTGTCGGCTCAAAGTCGGTTCGCTTTCAGAGACGGAAAGTTTGTAATAGCCCAGTTTACGGACTTGCACTGGACACCCGAATCTCCGAAGTGCGCTGAAACAGCCGCTACTATTCGTGCTGTCCTGAAATCCGAATGTCCAGATCTTGCTGTATTGAGCGGAGATGTGGTGACTGCTGACCCTGCCATTGACGGCTGGAAAGCGGTGGTCGGCATCTTTAATGAAACTAAAACTCCTTTTGTTGTGACTATGGGCAATCACGATGCAGAATACATGACACGTGGTGATATTTACGATTTCCTTTTAAAATCTCCCTATTATGTAGGGGCAAAAGGTCCGAAGGATGTTGGATATGGCAATTGTGTCATTCCTGTTTATGCCTCAAAAGAGAAAGATAAAGTAGCAGCATCACTCTATTGTATGGATTCTAATGACTATCAGCCAAATAAACTTTATGGTGCTTATGATTGGATTCACTTCAATCAGATTGAATGGTATCGCAAGCAGAGTGCATCTTTAGCAGCCGGTAATGGTGGCACCCCTGTGCCTGCATTAGCTTTCTTCCATATTCCGCTGATTGAATATAACGAACTTACCGGAGATGGAAAAACCTTTGGCAATGACAAAGAGGGCGGAGTTGCTTCATCAAATATCAATTCCGGTATGTTTGCTTCATTTATTGATATGAAGGATGTAATGGGAGTATTTGTAGGGCACGATCATGATAATGATTTTATTGGAATAGCTAAAGGGATAGCTCTTGGCTATGGACGAGTGACCGGTACAGATGCGTATGGAGTATTGACCAGAGGTGCCCGTATCATTGAGCTATATGAAGGTAAATATAAGTTTGATACATGGATATCTACTCCTTCAGGACGGGAAGCTGCCTATTATTATCCTTCGGGACTAAATTCGGAAGAAGAGCAGACCATGACTTATCAACCGGCCAAGAATGTGTCTCCTGATAAGCATGGTGTGGCGTATATCTATTATGAAGGAAAATGTAAGCGTGTTGCTGACATCGCATCTTGTGGTAAGGTGAAGGAGGGAACCATGAAGAACTTCTCAATTGGAGAAGCTGCTGTTACAGATCACTTTGCTTATGATTTCCGTACATTGGTAAATATCCCCGAGAAGGGCGTCTATCGCTTTTATACCTTCTCTGATGATGGTTCTGTGCTTTACATAGACGGTAAACTGGTGGTTAATAATGACGGCGGGCACAGTGGACGCCGTGCTGAAGGGAAAATAGCTCTTGAGAAAGGCTTCCATGAGCTACATTTGTTATATTTTGAAGATTATATGGGGCAGGAATTGGAAGTGGGATATTCCGGACGGAATATTCTGGAAACGACCTTACCTGACGATATGTTGTTTATTCCTGATTAATAGGTATTACATATATATATTATTTCGTTATCTTTTTGTAATTGCAGTCAGTCATCTTCTGATGTTCTTTTCTGTATTCATTGGGTGAGACTTTTTTTAGTGCTTTGAACTGGCGGGACAGGTTTTTTAAATTGTTTATTCCAACCTGTTCCGCTACTTCTACGATAGGGGCGTCACTAGCCAACAGTAACTGGGCAAAACGCTCCATTCTAAGGTTGAAGATATATTTGTGAATAGATTGTTGGGTGACCTGCTTAAAACGAATTTCCAGCAAACGGCGTGACAAAGGAACTTGTTTAACAATATCTGAAACAGTGATGTTTGAAGCCAGATTCTGATGGATATATTTCAGGGCGGTATGTATGTACGCGTCGGCGGTGGAGTAGAAATCAGTTGAAAGGCGGTTTACTATGTTGACGGGTTGAAGGACTACGTCATAGTAACTGGCCTCTTCGTCGTTCAGCAAATGTTCTATGAGTTCGGCCGCTTCAAAACCACCTCTCACGATGTTGTGGCTGATGCTGGATAGAGGAGGATCAGAAAGGTTGCATATAATTTCATCATTATCAACACCCAATATGGCTATTTTATCAGGCACTTTGATATTGTTGACTTTACAGATTTCGGTAATGCGGTTCCCTTGATTGTCATCACAAGCCATGAGTGCTGTGGGCTGAGGTAGCGACTTCAGCCAGGTGAGCAAGGGGGAAGCTTCATAAAACCATAAATCATCAAGGGATTGCTCCTGATAAGAAGAAAAATTGCTACCGAAACCTTGCGCAGCTATACACTCGTAAAAGCCGTCACAGCGTTCCTGTGACCAGACGGTATTACGATAGCCGTAGAAAGCAAAGTTCTGGAAACCTTTGCTCAGAAAGAACTCTGCTGCCATTCTGCCGGTTTTATGATAATCGCCGGTAATATTGGGAATGTTGGTAAACCTCGATTTATAGTCTTGCGCCACTGCTATAATTCCGTTCTTGCGGAAAAGCTCTACATTATCTTCATTGTCGAATTGCCCGATAATTGCATCTGCTTGCCAGGCTTTTGCCCATCTCAATACTCCCTCTATGCCATAGGTATGTTTGTAGGAAGGTGGCATCCGGCATACAACCCATGGCTCATGGCTCTTTGAGTAGGCGAGAACTCCTTTAAGCAAATTATATGCAAAGGATTCAGTAAAATCTGTCAGCAATATCAGGCGAATCATATAAAATAGTAAAAATGAAAGTAATTTATTTTGTATTCAAGAAAATGTGGCTGAATGCGGATAAATCTTATCTACGTAAATTTACTGCTCGTATCAGAAATATCCGTTTTTATGCAGTTGGGTCCAATCAATGGGACTGTGCTCCATAAATAATTTTTTTTAGTCATGTTTCCTTTTAATTAATAAATTTCTGTCTGGCAAATATAATTTATTAATTTCTATTTCCCTAATGGAAACAGTATAATAATAACGAAACAGCATCTCTTTTTTTTGATTCGTCTGGAGGGTACGTAGGTAAATAAATAGTTAGGGAACAAATAAAGTTATGTAAAGAAGTGAAGTAAATGACAAAATGTTAATCCTGGCATCTCACGTTTCTTTCTTTCGTGTAGAGGGAGGACATGGTATGGAAAAACGCAAGGATTCTCCGTTTGAGAAATGCTATTTGATGCAGAATGGGGACAAAACGGAAACTTAGGAAGAAAAAAATGTTTTGTTTGATTCTTATTTGAACATATATCAGAAGAATTTCTTTAAAAATGATTATTTAGCTATGTGGCTTGTTTGCTTCGAAATAGAAGAATAAGCACCTGTTTATCGGGAGGACTACACCCTTTTTAGGTGATGGTATCACCCTTTTGTAACTAAGGTGTAGCTTTATGGTACAAAAGGTGTAGCCTTAGTAAATGGAAGATTGCTTGTTTGGGCAAAAAAGACCGTTTGTTTTGCTCAAACAGACCATGTAATTGCATCGAATAGACCATCTGTTGTATGCAAACAGATGGTCTGATGCTGAAGACTAAAGGTTTCAATCTTCCGAAAGTGGCTTTTAATTTGAAGTCTTGGTTACTGATAGTTGATGAAAACCGACATTCTGCAACTAAAATGTACTATTTGCCTGTTATTGTGATATAATGAATGGACGATTTTATCATCCGCTTTATTTCGATAAGCACATATCACTCCTATTGTAAATCTGAGAAATGGAGAGACTCAGAATAATAGGAGGGAATGTACTAAGAAGCTTGTGTGATGAGAATTTGTTTTTATTTCTTCTTTCTCAAATCTCTTCCTTCATATTGACAGATTGCATTAATCCATTCCTCCTCCAGTGGCTTGGATTCATGCTTTTCAAGATTGAAAGCAACCATGATGGAGGTGCAGACGCACTTGATTTCCTGAGTTTTCGTATCAATCACTCGCTGGGCGAGGTGAAAACTCTTTGTCCCGATTTCCGTAACGGCAGTCTGTACGGCGATGTGGTCCGAACCGTAAATTTGTGCAAGGAAGTTAGCTTCGATGTGCACAACGACAATGCCATCTCTTTCCCAGTCAACGTCCGGACACACAGAAGCAAAGTACTCGGTTTTTCCCAAATCATAGAAAGAGAAGTAGACCGTATTGTTCACATGACCGAACTTATCGACATCATTAAATCGTAGTTGTATGGGCAGGGTGTGGTTAAATTGAATTTCTTCCATTGTTTTCTCTTAAACTTTTCTATTAATCCGTGCAAAAATAGTACTTTTGCGTGTTAATCACTGTATTTATACACCAAGAAATGATAGAAGATATTAAAAAAGCCTGTCAGGTGATGAATGAAGGCGGAGTCATTTTGTATCCCACCGACACCATTTGGGGCATTGGTTGTGACGCCACCAACGAAGAAGCTGTGCGGCGCGTGTATGAGATTAAGCAGCGCTCGGACAGTAAAGCGATGCTGGTATTGGTCGATTCTGCCGTGAAGGTGGACTTCTATGTGCAGGATGTGCCGGAAGTGGCTTGGGATTTGATTGAAGTGGCAGACAAACCACTGACTATCATCTATTCCGGTGCACGCAATTTGGCTCCTAACTTGCTTGCCGAAGATGGTAGCGTGGGTATCAGGGTGACGAATGAGGAATTCTCAAAACGTCTTTGTCAACAATTCCGCAAGGCGATTGTTTCTACATCTGCTAATGTCAGCGGACAACCTTCGCCAGCAAATTTCAGTGAAATTACAGAAGAACTTAAGTCTTTGGTAGACTATGTGGTGGGGTATCGCCAGGATGAAATAGGACATCCGAAACCATCCAGCATTATCAAACTGGATAAGGGGGGCGTTATTAAAATCATACGCGAATAAATGATGCTGCTTTAGTCAGCTACCTTTATCCGGTTTGCAGGGGTGAAGGTCTATAAATAGGTATAATGGAAAAAGAGAAGAGAAGTTTGTTTCAGCGTTTCCTTTTATGGCGCGAGAAGAATATTAAGGAAAAGCAGTTTATTTTGATACTCAGCTTTCTGGTAGGTATTTTTACGGCTATCACTGCCCTGATACTGAAGATGCTGATACATTGGATACAGAATTTCCTGACGAATAATTTTAATACAACAGAAGCCAACTACCTCTATTTGGTTTATCCCGTAGTAGGTATTTTCCTGGCAGGATTGTTTGTGCGATATGTGGTGAAGGATGACATTAGTCATGGAGTAACCAAAATCCTCTATGCAATTTCCCGGAGGCAGGGACGAATCAAGCGGCATAACACATGGTCGTCTGTGATTGCCAGTTCCATAACCATCGGTTTCGGTGGTTCGGTAGGGGCGGAGGCACCTATTGTGCTGACGGGATCGGCTATCGGTTCCAATCTGGGAAGTGTCTTCAAGATGGAGCACCGCACGCTGATGCTTCTGGTGGGTTGTGGTGCTGCCGGTGCTATTGCCGGTATCTTTAAGGCTCCTATTGCGGGATTGGTATTTACATTGGAAGTACTGATGATAGACCTGACCATGACTTCTTTACTCCCATTGCTGATTTCTGCAGTGACTGCCGCCACTGTTTCTTACATCACTACAGGTACGGAAGCAATGTTTAAGTTTCATCTCGACCAGGCATTTGAGATGGAGCGCATTCCCTATGTGATTATGTTGGGAATCTTCTGCGGACTGGTTTCGCTCTACTTTACCCGTGCGATGAATTCTGTGGAAGGCGTATTTGGTAAACTGAAAGGTCCGTATCAGAAATTGGCTTTGGGCGGCATAATGCTGAGTATATTGATTTTCCTTTTCCCACCGCTTTATGGTGAAGGTTACGATACTATTGAATTGTTGCTGAATGGTACTTCTAATGCTGATTGGGATACGGTGATGAACAATTCATTCTTTTATGGGCATGGCAACTTGCTATTGCTCTATCTGATGCTGATTATCCTGTTTAAGGTATTTGCATCCAGTGCCACGAATGGCGGTGGTGGTTGCGGTGGTATTTTTGCACCCTCTTTGTATCTGGGCTGTATAGCAGGTTTTGTCTTCGCCTTTTTCAGTAATAAGTTTGATTTTTCTTATTATTTGCCTGAAAAGAATTTTGCTTTGATGGGTATGGCGGGTGTGATGAGTGGTGTCATGCATGCCCCGTTGACGGGAGTCTTTCTGATAGCCGAGCTTACGGGAGGGTATGACCTCTTCCTTCCGCTAATGATTGTGGCCGCCAGTTCTTATCTGACAATAATAGTTTTCGAACCTCATAGTATCTATTCCATGCGTTTGGCAAAGAAAGGTGAGTTGCTGACACATCATAAAGACAAAGCTGTGTTGACGCTAATGAAAGTGGAAAATGTGGTGGAGAAAGATTTTGTTGTTGTTCATCCTGAAATGGACTTGGGTGAATTGGTAAAGGCTATTTCTGCTTCCCGTCGTAATATATTCCCTGTGACGGATAAAACCGGAATATTGATTGGCATTGTAATTCTGGATGATATCCGGAACATTATGTTCCGCCAGGAATTGTATCACCGCTTCACGGTGGGCAAATTGATGATAGCTATTCCGGCTCGTCTGTATGATACGGATAGCATGGAACAAGTGATGCGTACATTTGATGATACGCAGGCATGGAATCTTCCTGTGGTAGATGAAGAAGGGCATTATCTGGGATTTGTTTCCAAATCAAAGATATTCAATTCCTACCGTCAGGTATTGGTACATTTCTCTGAAGATTAGCATATTAACATATTAGCACATGACTTGTTATGATGAAGAAAGAAGATTTGCGAATAGTTTATATGGGCACTCCCGATTTTGCAGTGGAGTCTCTGCGTTGTTTGGTAGAAGGTGGATATAATGTAGTAGGTGTCATCACTATGCCCGATAAACCGGCGGGTAGGGGACATAAACTTCAATACTCGCCTGTAAAACAATATGCTCTGGAACAGAATCTTCCCTTGTTGCAACCGGAAAAGCTGAAAGATGAGGCTTTCATCCAGGCCTTGCGTGAATGGAAAGCTGACTTGCAGATTGTGGTTGCTTTCCGTATGTTGCCTGAGGTTGTATGGAATATGCCACGTCTGGGGACATTCAATCTTCATGCTTCCCTTTTGCCCCAATACCGGGGCGCCGCGCCTATCAACTGGGCGGTTATTAATGGTGATACGGAAACGGGTATTACGACTTTTTTCCTGCGTCATGAGATTGATACGGGCGAAGTCATCCAGCAAGTTCGCGTTCCCATTGCCGTTACGGACAATGTGGGCATAGTGCATGATAAACTAATGATGCTCGGTGGAAAGCTGGTGACTGAAACTGTTGATGCCATCTTGAACGATGCTGTGAAGCCTATTCCACAGGAAGAAATGGCTGTTGTCGGTGAACTGCGTCCTGCACCGAAGATTTTTAAAGATACTTGCCGCATAGACTGGAACCAGCCGGTGAAGCGTATTTATGACTTTATCCGTGGTCTGTCTCCTTATCCTGCTGCCTGGTCGGAACTATTGCAGCCTGACGGTGGAGCGGTAGTCATGAAGATTTTTGAAACGGAAAAGCTTATCAAATCTCACCAGTTAGCTCCCGGCACTTTGCTGACAGATGGCAAGACTTATATTCGGATAGCTGCGGCAGATGGATTTATCGAAGTCCATGCCTTGCAACTTCCAGGTAAGAAGCGACTGAAAACAGATGAACTTTTACGTGGTTTCCGACTGACAGAAGAGTTCAGAGTGAGATAGTTACGAGCTACGGGCTACAAGCTACAAGTGCTATGCAGAGTGGTAGCGCAGCAACTTGTAGCTTGTAGCCCGTAACTTATAGCTTATATTTTTGTTCCTTTCCCGAAAATTTCCTTTCTTTGCATATTATTAACTTCTAAAACATAGAATGCCTATCGGAATACATTACGCTGAAAACTAAAAAACACACGTAATGAAAGTACAAGCAAATGCTGCTGATGAAATGTTAGTGGCTCTTTATTCGCAAGGTAATAACGAGGCATTCGATATCCTGTTGAACCGTTACAAAGACCGTCTTTATACGTATATCTATTACACTGTACGCAATGAAGAACTGGCAGAAGACATATTTCAGGAGACTTTTACGAAGGCTATCATCACCATTCAGCAGGGGCGTTACAATGAAAACGGTAAATTTCCGGCCTGGCTGACGCGCATTGCCCATAATCTCATTATTGACTGTTTCCGTCAGGAAAAGCAGGAAAATCTGGTATCCTGTGATGAAGAAGAACGGAATTTATTGAATAATATCCGCCTTTCTGAAGGAACAGTTGAAACTGAAATTGTGAATCATCAAATCCTCGCAGATGTACGCCGCCTGATGAAACACCTGCCGGAAGAGCAACGTGAGGTGGTACATATGCGCTTTTATCAGGACCTCAGTTTCAAGGAGATAGCAGAGATGACGGGAGTCAGCATCAATACTTCTTTGGGGCGGATGCGCTATGCTATATTAAACTTACGCCGGATGGCGGAGAAGCATGGAATAGTGCTGACTACGGACTAAGAATACATCCTTTAACAAGCTTTTTCCTTTTCATGATGCAGTATTTACGGAACGCACTGCATTTAACCTAATGTACGTACAACCTTAATTATGTGAATTATTAATTTATTTATCAAACTAGACTAAAATTTTTATGTCATGGAAAAAGTACACTATCTAAAGCGTTTCATGTTTCTTGTAATGGTCCTTGGCCTGATAACCACATTTGTTTCTTGTGATGACGATGATGAACCTAAACCAAACTCTCCTGCATTGACTGACGTAGTAGGTGACTATACCGGTAAAATGCAAATCTTATTCCCGAATCCGACAGCAGAAGAAGGTGAAGAAACACCGGAAGGAACGGATGTAACTGCGAAGTTAACACAAGATGAAGTTGTATTTGAAAAATTCCCGGTAGCGGATCTGATAACTGCCATTGTGGGGAAAGAAGCTGCTCCCGGAATTATTGAAGCTGTGGGTGATGTCAGCTATAAGATGAAGTACACCCCTACTTTTAATGATGAAAAAACAACCATCAGCCTGGCATTCGCTCCCGAACCTCTGGTTCTTGAAATCAACTTACCAACGAAAGAAACTGCCGAAGAAGGAGAAGAAACTCCGGATTTGAAAGTGGAAGTAACAGTTGCAACACCTGCGGCGGGTACCTTTGCCTATACCGGTAATAAATTAGACTTCAATCTACAAGCAACCGGAGTAAAAGTGAACGGTGAACCTCTTGAACTACCTGTTACTACCTTCTCGTTTAATTTAATCAAAACGAAATAAATCATTTTAATTAAACTTACAGAACTGCCCGGGCATAGTGCTTTTGCATTGTCCTGGGCTATTCTGTTTACATATCTCATGTTTTTTTATAACTTCTTGTATACTATTTCTCGTTCTCTCCCGTTCATAACATATAGAGGTATTTCTATCTATTATAGGTAGTCTATAACTTCATTTTTTTAATTTTTAATTTAATAAGCCTATGAATAAGAAAACTACTCCTTTTTTACCTTCTTCATCTTTAAAGTCTCGTAGCTCCATCAGGTCTGTGGTTGGGGGACATCCGCAACCTTCTGAGAAAACCCTTGTTTTTCTCCGTGGCTTTGCTCGTAACTACCGGGTGGAACCTCAGCTTCCGCAGGGTTTACAAGGAATTATATTAGGATGAATGAAATCTTTTGTCTACATTTGTACGTTATAACTATATATGACCTGTAAAATGTAGTGTATTATGAAACCAATCATAGCTCCTTCTATCTTGTCCGCAGATTTCGCTTATCTGGCAAAAGATCTGGAAATGTTGAATCGCAGTGAAGCCGATTGGACTCACATTGATATTATGGATGGTGTGTTTGTCCCTAATATCTCTTTCGGTTTTCCTGTATTGAAGTATGTGGCCAAGATTTCAAAGAAACCTCTGGATGTGCATTTGATGATTGTGCAGCCCGAGAAGTTTATTAACGAAGTAAAGGCATTGGGTGCACATACCATGAATGTGCATTTTGAAGCTTGTCCGCATCTGCACCGGGTGGTGCAACAGATACGCGAAGCGGGTATGCAGCCTGCTGTTACACTGAATCCTGCCACACCTGTGGCTATGTTGAAGGATATCATTCAGGATGTGTATATGGTGTTGCTAATGAGCGTAAATCCAGGTTTTGGAGGTCAGAAGTTTATAGAACATACGGTTGAGAAAGTGCGTGAGTTGCGTGCTCTGATAGATAGTACCGGTTCAAAAGCATTGATTGAAGTGGATGGAGGTGTCAATCTGGAAACAGGCGCCCGTTTGATAGCTGCCGGTGCCGATGTATTGGTTGCCGGAAGTGCCGTTTTTGCAGCTCCCGACCCTGAAAGAATGATACATTCATTGAAGAACCTCTAACTTTTCCTCCAGTTGATAATCAACAGCCTGCAACGACATCCTTTCTTACGACTTCTGATGCCGTTTGCAGGCGGTATTATATGTGGAGATGCGTACTTCTTCCACCAGCGGACAGAGTTCCCACCAGAATTTCCGGCAGAAGTGTCTTATCTGTCCTTTGAACTTGTGCCCGTCTGGATTTGCGTGACAGGTTTTTTTCTGCTTTTTCTAGCTTATTTCTTTTCCAATAAATATCGCCTTAATTGGGTGTATGGCGTTTCTGTTTTTCTTTGTTGTTTTGGTTTAGGTGCCGGTATGGCAGAGGAACGGTTGCATTGCACGGATTTTTCTTTTTCTGATAAAGCTGAAATCTATCAGGCAGTCATCCGGGAAAAGCCGGATATAAAAGAACGGAGCATTCTGTGCCGTGTACAATTGGAAGGCAAAGTGAACAGTGGGGCTGTGCAGAAAAACACACACGGCAATGCTGTTTTACTGTATTTCCCCAAAGACTCTGCTTCTGCCATGTTATGCAGGGGAGATAAACTGTGGATACATACCCGCCTTGCCCCTCCTGCCAATAATGGTAATCCGGATGAATTTGACTATATGCGCTATCTTATCCGTAAGGGTGGTAGTGCTACTGCTTATGTTCCTGCCGGTCATTGGAAGGTGAACGGGCACGAGGTTTCCCGTACCTTCCAGCAGGTAGCTTCTGATTACCGTGAGAAAGTGGTGAATTTATATCGTTGTTTAGGTTTTCAAGGAGATAATCTTGCAGTGCTTTCGGCGCTCACGGTTGGGGATAAGGAAAATCTGAGTGAGGATATTCAGGAAACGTACTCTGTTGCAGGAGCCAGTCATGTTCTGGCTCTTTCAGGACTTCATATAGGCTTTCTCTATGCCTTGCTACTTTTCTTGATGTCTTTTATCTGGAAGCGATGGGCTTTTTTCAAACCTTGTGGACTTTTGTTTATCATTCTTTTTTTATGGGCGTTTGCCTTTCTTACGGGATTCTCTTCTTCCGTGGTACGTTCTGTCATCATGTTCTCTTTATTAGCTGTTTCCTGCCTGCAACCGGAGAAACCGTTAACTCTGAATACATTGGCAGCTACTGCCTTTCTGATGTTGCTTTATAATCCGCTTTGGTTGTTTGATGTAGGTTTTCAACTATCTTTTGCTGCGGTGGCTTCTATCTTATTGATACAACCCAAACTTTATAACTTACTTTCTGTGAAACGTCGTGTTCTCCGTTATGTTTGGGGATTACTAACTGTTTCTGTTGCAGCACAAATAGGTACGGCACCTTTAGTTATTCTCTATTTCTCCCGCTTTTCCACTCATTTTCTGCTGACAAACTTGTGGGTGATTCCTATGGTGACGTTGATTTTGTATTCTGCTGTCTTTCTGCTTATTCTTACTCCTTTTCCTTTCTTACAGTATGGTTTTGCTTCGGTTGTCAATATTTTGTTAAGTAGCCAGAATCGTGTTCTCCGCTGGATAGAGCAATTACCCGCATCTTCTATAGATGGGTTGTGGATAGACCGTTTGGAAATTGTGTTGTTTTATCTTTTTCTGGTGTTTTTCTACCGGAACTTGGTTATCTGCACTGTCCGTAGTGTGTATTGGATGTTGTGTTGTTTGCTTTTTCTGACGACTTATCATGTTGTTTCGGTTAGCCTGTCTTCTCCCTGTCGTAGCATAGCTTTTTATAATGTTCGTAACTGTCCTGCTGTTCATTGTCTTGCTGCTGATGGGAAATCCTGGCTGGCGTGTGCTGATAGCTTACCGGATATATCTCGTTTGCACCGTACGCTTGCTCCCTGTTGGAATCACCTGCACCTTTCAATTCCCAAAACATTGACCACAGATTATTCTATTCCTGGTTTTACTTTCCGTAACCATATTGTTTCCTATGGCGGTAAGCGGATTTGTTTGCTCCATGATTCTCGTTGGGAGAATAAGATTGCAAAACAACCTCTGGCTATTGATTATTTATACATTTCTAAAGGCTACAACGGGCGTATTGAAGAATTAACTTCTCTGTTTCGCATCCGAACTGTTATTCTGGATACTTCCCTTTCCGACTATCGCAGTGATATTCTACGAAATGACTGTTCCCGTTTGGCTATCTCTTGTATTTCTTTGAAAGAGAGAGGAGCGCTTTGCATTCGTTTGTAGTCTTGCATTTAGTGATAATTCTTCTAAATTGGTAACGTAATCAAAAGAAAATGTAACACATTTCTTTTCTCTGTCTTGTTATATGTCTTACTTTTGCTATGACAATAACTATCTTAAATGAAATAATAGATTATACTATGAAAATGTTAACACTGTTAATGGCATTAATGTTGGGTATGCTGACTACTTCCAGTGAAGAGGACAGCAATACTGCTATGGGAAATTGCTATGTAATGAATCTGGATAGTGCCCAAAAATTGGAAAAGATGACCTATTCTTCTTTATTCAGCAAAGCAGGAATTATTGTTCTGGAAGATACGGATGAATCTTTATTGGGAAGAGTTGATAAGATAGAATTCCTTGATAATTATTTGTGTGTATTGGAGAAGAGAAGAGGGCTTTTTCTATTTGACAAGCAAGGTAAATTTGTGAGGAAGATAGGAAATAAAGGAAATGGTCCCGGTGAATACGTATCGCCGGATGATATAACAGTCGACAAGGAAAATAAGAAAATATATATACTGGACTCAAATCAAAGGGTTTTGAAATATAGTAGTAATGGGGTTTATGAGAGCTCGTTTAGACTCGCAAATGATGCTACGAGAAGTAATTACATACAGTATTCTGAAAATGCACTGTATACGAATTTGTATACATTTGATAAATCCCGGAGTCAGTTTCTTTTGAGCAAAGTGAACATAATCAATGGAAAAAGAACTTCTTTTCAGTTAGATGCCTCCCAATATAATAAAGGGTGGGACGAACAATTCAGTACTGATCAGCATACATTTATCTCTGTTCCTGCTGGAAATCCTAAATTTATGCAGATTTTCATGGATACAATATTTGAAATAACTCCTAAAGGAGTAAAACCGTATATCGCTTTCCAAAGTAAAAGTCTGGTGACAAAAAAGGATATAGAAGTTCAAATGGCTCAGTATGATATGTCAGACCCTAGAGTCATTTCGAAAATATGTGATGGGTTGACAAAAGCTAAGAAGATATATAGTATATATGACTATTGGGAAACTGATAAATATATTCATTTGAACTATCTGGTCGGGATGTATGGATATACTGCTCTCTATAACAAAAAGAGCAATGTAACTTCTGTCATGACTGGTTTTAGTGACGATTTGTTCTATACAGATAAAGCGGAAACCAAATTGGTTTTTAAGACTGCTGCGTTCGACAAGGACCGGATATATTGTATAGGGATGAATGATGGTTTTACAAAAGATATACTTTTAAAGAATATGGAAAAAGGTGGAATAAGCTCCCGCATAGAGGGTGCTGACAAATTGAAGACATTGACAGAAGATTCTAATCCTATTCTAATATATTATGAGTTTAAAAAATGACAGGTTTGCTAATAAGCACTATAAGATTGTGGTATTCTTTCCGCTTTAGGCGAAATAATAATCACATTTTTGGCATAAAATGTAAAACGTATGAAAATAAGTGATATTTTTATGGACAGAATAAAGTCGATATTTCTGATAAACCGTTTGAAGCCCATGAAGAACTACTATATCTTATTGTTTTGGTTTCCGCTTTTCTTTTCATGTGGCCCTGCTCCCTTGCAGTCGTATGAGGAAATAAAAGAAATTGTGATAAACCCTGAAGAGGTAGATCCTATCTTAGATTTGTCCGAAGTATTGGATGACTCGATTGAGATAATTCCATTAGAAACGAATGACGAATGTCTCATTGCTGATGTGAAACGAGTTGAATTTTATAAGGATAAGATATACGTGCTTGATGGGACGAATAATGGAATATTGGTTTTTGATTCCCGGGGAAAGTATCAGAAGCGCATTGGAAAGCAAGGAAATGGCCCCGGTGAGTATGCTAAATTGTGGAATTTTACTTTTAAAGGAGATTCAATTCTTGTAAAGGAAATGGGTGGACAGAAATATATTATCTATGATTTGAATAGCGATTTCTACAGGGAAGTTCCTTATGACGTTTGGCATTTTGAAGTGTTGTTATTGGAAAATGATACGATTTATCAGATATCGAACTACGATGCGAGTAAGCATGGCAATTATAATCTTTTCAAGTTCGATTTAAGAACTGCCGAGGTCATTGCATCTTATATTCCTTATGAAGAAAAACATAAAAATAAGTCGGGGTATGGATTAGGCAGGTATACCAGTAGGTTTGGCGATGCTGCTACTTTGATTTATCCGTTTAATGATACCATCTATACAGTGAAAAAGGATACGGTATATCCTTCTTATGTTCTTCATTTTACTTCAAGAAGTCTTCCTGAAGATGTAGATGTGAATAGGGAGGATTTTTCCAGATATGTTCGTCGTAATAAGTTTCTGAAGGGATTTGAATACTTACAGACTACGGAACGTTTCATGTTAGGATATTATGTGGATTATAATCAGTTTAAGTATTTTCTTTATGATAAGCAAACCTCCGAATACAAAGTAGGCAGTATGGCCCAACTATCCCGGTTAGGCGGACTGAATATCCATTATTTTTATACCACCACTACGGGTGAGCTGGTTTTCCTGCAACAGGCAGAATGGTTAATTTATTACTGGAAGTGGGCAAGAGAAAAGTGCTCGGATATGTATAGGGAAAAAATGGATAGAATGATTACTTCTGTAACTGAAGACTCTAATCCGGTATTGTTTAAGGTTCATATGAAGTCGTTTGATGAAGCTAAGGATAATGAAAATTTATAATACAGATGTAATATCATAGTTTATGAAAAAGATATTTGTTGCTGCAAGTTTATTGTGTTTGTTTGCCTGCCAACGCAAACAGGAAAATAAAGTGGAAAGTGTAGACGCTAATACGCTGGCAATTGATTCGCTGACTAATCTGCCGGAACAGAAAATAAAGGAAATACGTTACATTCCTCTGGAGACTAATGATGATATATTGATAGGAGGAGTTTCTACGGTGCGTTATGTTAATGGCTATTTCTATTTTATATCTTCACAAAAGATATTGGTTTTCGATAAGCAGGGCAAGTTTGCTTACTGTATTGATAAGGTGGGACAAGGACCTGGTGAATACACTTCGGCGTGGGGGGTAGATGTTAATCTGCAAGGAGACGTTTATGTGGCAGATACTTCTGTTGGGAAAGTAATCAAGTATTCCTCAAAGGGAACACAGTTTGAAGAATATATGATTGGAGAACGGATGCTTGATTTTGCTGCATTGAATGACAGTGTCTTTTATTTGGCTAACATATTGAAAGGAGGAGAGAGTGATATTGATATTGCTTTGGCCAGATATTCTACTATTTCTAAGGAACTTAAGGTATTGTCAACCTATGATGATATTTTTGATGATGGCATTCAGCGTTTTGGATCGTCTTTCTTCCGCTCAAATGGTTCCCTTTATTATTATAAATTGTTTTCATCGGAACTGTGTGAGGTTACAGAGAACGGCATCAAGAGTTATTTAAAATTTCCATCCACCCGTTGGGCTACTAAAGACATAATAAAGAAGTGGCAGAAAAATATGCAGGCTGCATATAAAGAAGACAAAGACGTGCTACGTGGGATAAGTGCTTTTTGTGAGACAGGCGAATATCTTTATATCGACTTAAGCAGCTTTCCTTCTGTTGCAATATTGAAGAATAAAAAGACCGGGGAACTTACAAAACCTAACTTTTTCTCCGGAAAAATTCGTTCTTATCAACAAGTGAATGGGGCTACAGATAATTACTTGGTCTTTCTGACTTCACCGGAATCAGAAAATATAGAATATATTCTGGAACATGACACTGATATGCTTCCTGAAGAAAGGAAGGCTTTGAGCCATTTGTCCGAGGATGATAATCCGGTACTGATGTTATTGAAATTTTAAATCTCTGTATTTTCCTTATATTTGAAGTCATATGTGACATATCATAATTATGAATAATAGAAACTATCAATTTGTAGGCAGCCGTTGGTTTTATGCCATCTGCTTTGCCGGGCTTTTTGTAATTGAAACGTTGATAGCACTTTTTGTGCACGATGCATTTATCCGCCCGTATATGGGAGATGTGTTAGTGGTGGTATTGGTGTATTGCTTTGTACGCATCTTTATTACCCGTCCGTTACGGTGGTTGCCACTATGGGTGTTTTTGTTTGCCTGCTGTATTGAAGCATTGCAATATTTGCAGTTTGTCACTTTGGTAGGACTACAAGATTGTACGTTGGCAAGGGTGGTACTGGGTACATCTTTTTCATGGTGGGATATTGTCTGTTATGCTGCCGGATGTTTGCCTCTTTTCTTTATCCGCCGGTAAGCGGATGCACCTTAAAGGCACTTTTAAATATGGGTTTTTAGTTCTTTAACGATAAAATTTAGTTTGAGAACTAAAAATATTAGTTTATTTGCGGAAACGTTATGAATGTTAAATCTAAAAACACACAAGAAATCATGAAAAAAGAATGGTTATATGCCACAGGTTTGGTTTGTCTGATGGCTGCTTGTACTGGCACTCCGCAATCGTCGGCTGACGAATTGTGTTCTATTGATGTGGCAGGGGCAATGGAAAAGCCTGCTGAGTTGAAACTTTCGGAATTGGGTGCTGATGTGCGTTATGTTGCATTGGAAACTACTGATTCGTGCCTGATAGGAAGAAATCCGAATATCACTTTGCTGGATAAGCATATTGTAGTGGTGTCGGGAAAAGACTGTCTGCTGTTTGATAAAGAAACGGGTAAATTCCTGACTAAGGTTGGGCATGTGGGAGAGGATCCGGAAGCATACTCTACTCCGGCACCTACTTATAATGATATAGATGGTCTACTCTATTTCATGCGACATCCGGCTACTTTGCAAAAGTATGACGTGCAGGGCAATTATCGTGGCAAACTGGCTATACCAAGCAAACCTGCTGTACCGTCTGATTTCTGTTTTACAGATTCGCTTATTATTGGTCATTATAATGGTTTGGCTATGAGTTACAATGCCAGTTCTTTGCTGTTTTTTAACGAAGCCGGTGAACGGGTAGATACAATTCCCTCTCTGTTTCCGTCGGTACAGGAGAAGACTGTAGAAGATATCGCCAGTATTTCGGTTCTTAAACAGGGCAATGCCGGGCTTCTTTTAAGTCGGTTTAAGAATGGGGAGAGTTCTATAAATATCATGGGCGTTCCTTTCTTATGGAAGAGTGGCGGAAAAGTGCGGTTGAAAGAGAGTTTCAATGATACTATCTATACAGTGGAACGGAATGGTTTGGTTCCCTCTATTGCATTTACTACTGGAAAATGGCACTTAGGCGATGGAGAACGTGGTACCTTTGTAGATAGCGAGAACCGCTTATTGGTAAGTTGCATTTATGAGACTGATAACAACGTATTTTTCCAATGCCTTCAGGGGTATCCTAAAACCCATAATGGAATTTATGACCGGAAAGCTAAAACTACCCGTATGAATGATGAAAAGGAAGGCTTCACGGATGACCTGACTGGGTTTATGCCTTTCCGCCCCAAGACGTGTAGTCTGCAAGGAGAATATGGAATGATTGTTGAAGCCGGAGATGCGATGGACTGGTTGGAAGAAAACCCCGAAATTGCCGAAAATAGTAAATTGGCAGCATTGAAGAATTTGACGGAAGATTCCAATCCTATAGTGGTGATTACAGTGCCGAAATAGTGACTACTATATATTCTTGTCCACCTGTTTTGAGGTGGGCGAGATTATATTTGTTTGATAATTAGAAAAGTAACAGTCCAAAGGCTGTCTTGTTTTGTCCATATGCATATAAGGATTCGTAATGGGAAAACGGCTAATTTTGCATACAGAAGTGTAAACGGAAAAACTAATATAGAATGATAAAGACACAGAATTACCGGTTTTTGTTCTGTTTGGCATTGTTTGTGCTGGCAGCATGTTCCGGTGCAAAGAAAGAAGAAGTTGCCGATGAAGGAGTAGCTACCGTATTGCCGGATGAGAAGAATGAAGTGACTGTGATGACTTTGAAGCGGCAGGTGTTTAACCATGAATTGGTGAGCAATGGCAAGGTGGTAGCCGGCGGAATGGCAGATTTACGCTTTGAAAGTTCCGGTATAGTGGCACAGATTTATGTGAAGAACGGTGACCGCGTGCACAAAGGACAGAAACTGGCAGAGCTGGATAAATTCCGTTTAAAGAACAAGACTGCACAATCCAGGGATGCTTTGGAAAAATCAAAACTGGAATTACAGGACGTATTGATAGGGCAGGGCTATGCAGCGGATGATACTGCCAAAGTTCCTGATGACATCATGCAACTGGCGCGGGTGAAGAGCGGTTATGACCAGAGTCTTTCCCAGTATGAACTGGCTAAATATGAAGAAGAACACGCCACATTGATTGCTCCTTTTGACGGAGTGGTAGCCAACCTGTTTTCCAAACCTTATAATGCACCCAGCACTTCCGATGCTTTCTGTACAATAATCGGTACACAAGGTATGGAGGCCGATTTCACGGTATTGGAGAGCGAACTTCCTCTTATTAAGAATGGTGATAAAGTCGTGGTTACTCCTTATGCTGATCCTTCCGCCAAGTATGAAGGGCGTATTTCTGAAATAAATCCCCTGGTAGATGATAAAGGTATGGTGAAGGTAAAAGCTATTGTAAACGGACAAGGCAAGCTTTTCAACGGTATGAATATCCGTGTTAATGTGCACCGCTCTCTTGGGGAGCAATTGGTTATTCCGAAGAGCTCCGTGGTGTTGCGTTCCGGTAAACAAGTGGTTTTCACTTTAGAGAAAGACAAGGCAAAATGGAACTATGTGCATACCGGACTGGAAAATGCCGATAGCTATACGGTAGCGGATGATGGTGTGAAGGAAGGAGATGTGATTATTGTGACGGGCAATGTAAACCTGGCCCATGAAGCCCCGGTGATAATTAAAAATTAAAGGGGAATGGTCAAGTTTCTGGTACAGCGGCCCATTGCCGTACTGATGGCGTTTACCGCATGTTTCATAGTCGGTCTGGTGACGTATTTCACGTTACCTGTATCCTTGCTGCCGGATATTGCCATTCCGGAAATTACAGTACAAGTTTCAGCACCGAACACCTCTGCACGTGAGTTGGAGAATACTGTGGTAAAGCCATTGCGTCAACAACTCATCCAAGTGGCTCGCCTGAAAGATATGGATAGCGAAGCACGGGACGGGGCAGGACTTATCCGCCTGAATTTTGATTACGGAACCAATACGGACCTTGCTTTTATTGAGGTGAACGAGAAGATTGATGCTGCCATGAACTACCTGCCTAAGGACACGGATCGTCCCAAGGTAGTAAAAGCAAGTGCTACTGATATTCCGGTGTTTTATCTCAGCCTCACTTTGAGGAACGACAGTGCTTATGGGCAGACTGATGAGCGCGCCTTTCTCGATCTGTGTGAATTTGCCGAGAGCGTCATCAAGCGGCGCATTGAACAACTGACGGAAGTGGCGATGGTGGACATCACCGGATTGGTGGGACGCCAGTTGCAGATAGTACCCGACGAAAACAAACTTGCCGTTCTGGGACTTTCCATACAGGATGTGGAGACCGCACTTGCGCAGAACAATGTGGAGCCGGGCAGTATGACGGTGCGTGACGGTTATTATGAATACAACATCAAGTTCTCCACCCTTCTGCGTACGGAGGAAGATGTGAAGAATATCCTTATTAATAAGGAAGGGCGTATTATCCGTCTGGATGATTTTTGCCGGATAGGTGTTGTCCCTGTTAAGGAAAAAGGAGTGTCCATGAGTAATGGTAAACGGGCGGTGACGTTGGCTATTATCAAACAGGCGGATGAAAATATGGACGACATGAAACAGGCGATTGGCAGTACCATGGACTATTTTCAGAATGTATATCCGGACATTGAATTCAGCATCAGTCGTAATCAAACAGAGTTATTAGATTATACTATCTCTAATTTGCAGCAAAACCTTTCGTTGGGTTTCCTTTTTATCTGTATTGTAGCTGTGCTTTTCTTGGGTGATGTCAAATCCCCCTTTATCATCGGGTTGAGTATGGTGGTCTCCATTGTTATCTGTTTCCTCTTTTTCTATCTGTTCAAGATGTCTCTGAACATCATATCCCTCTCCGGACTGATTCTGGCATTGGGCATGATGATTGACAGCTCTATCATCGTGACGGAGAATATCTCACAATACCGGGAACGGGGATATTCGTTGAAGCGTGCATGTATTGCGGGTACTAGTGAGGTGATTTCGCCGATGCTCAGTTCTTCTCTGACCACGATAGCCGTATTTGTACCATTGATATTTATGAGCGGCATAGCGGGTGCCATCTTCTACGACCAGGCTTTCTCGGTAACGGTCGGATTGCTTGTTTCTTATTTCACTGGTATTATGCTGTTGCCGATACTCTATATGCTGGTCTACCGCACAGGTTTGCGCAAGTCGTGGTTTTCACGTATCCGTATCAATAATCCTATAAAGGACCACACGCTCGACCGTTTCTATGACGCCGGAGTTGATTTTATATTTGCTCACAAAACCGCAAGTGTGCTGTTTTGCATTATTTCCGTGCCGTTGTGTGTATTCATGTTCTACTTTATCGGCAAAGAACGTATGCCTGAAATAGACCAGAATGAACTGATAGCCCGGGTGGAATGGAACGAGAATATCCATGTGGATGAGAACCGCCGTAGGGTGGACGCCCTGTTTGAAACGTTTAGAGACGAAACCACAGAACAGACTGCAGCCGTCGGGCAACAGGATTATCTCCTGAATCGTGAACAGGCTCTGTCTTCTTCGGAAGCTGAACTCTATTTTAAAACAGAGAATCCCTCTGAGATAGCTTCTTTGCAGGAAAAAGTTTATCGCTCTCTCAAAGCGGAATATCCGTTGGCTGTTGTTTCTTTCTCGCCGCCCGAAACGGTGTTCGAGAAACTGTTTGTGACCGGAGAAGCTGATATTGTTGCCGAACTCTATTCCCGTAATAAAGAAAAGGTGCCGACGGCTGATGAATTACGTAGTCTGGAAGATGAGTTTATTGCCCGTACAGGATATGCTCCTACAGGCATTGCTTTTGAAAACCAATTGAATATCCGTATTAATAAGGAGAAACTCTTGCTTTATAATGTTTCATACGATGAGTTGTATCGTGTATTGAAAACCGCTTTCAAAGAAAACAGTGTAGCCACTCTTCACTCTTACCAGCAATACTTGCCTATCAGTATTGTAGGAGAAGAGCAGACGGTGAACAGCATCTTGCAGGAAACCCTGGTGCCGACACGGGCGGATAATAAGGGTATTGAATATCTGCCTTTGCGCGAACTTGTGTCGGTGGTGCCGGCAGAAGATTTGAAGTCTATCACCGCAGGGCGCAATGGAGAATATATACCGTTCCGTTTCTACGATGTACAGAATGCAGAACCGTTGATGAAGCAGGCGAAGGAAGTTGCAGATGCTACCGGAGACTGGGATACTTCTTTTTCCGGAAGTTTCTTTTCCAACCGGAAGATGCTGGATGAGTTGGTGGTCATCTTGTTCATTTCCATACTGTTGATGTATTTTATCCTGGCGGCACAGTTCGAGAGTTTTGTGCAACCGCTTGTGGTGTTGCTGGAGATACCGATAGATGTGGCGTTCGCTCTGGTGTTGTTGTGGATATGTGGACATACGCTCAACTTGATGTCCGCCATTGGTCTGATAGTGACGTGCGGTATCATCATCAATGACTCCATCCTGAAGCTCGATGCAATTAATGAATTGCGCAAGACGGGCATACCGTTGCTGGAAGCTATCCATGAGGCGGGACGGCGCAGACTGCGTCCCATTATCATGACTTCGCTGACTACCATCTTTGCGATGGTGCCGTTATTGTTCTCTTTCGATATGGGTTCGGAATTGCAGAAACCGCTTTCCATAGCCATGATTGGGGCGATGTTCATCGGTACATTGGTCAGCCTGTTCATCATACCGTTGATATATTGGTTTATTTATAAAGAGAGGAAAATATGATAAATGATAATTTAGCGCGGAGCGCTAAATTAAGTTACGAGCTACGAGCTACAAGTTACGAGTTGCTGCTCTGTACTCGTGGGCGAATAATTATTCGTCCGGCTATCACACCGAAAGGCACTTGTAGCTTGTAGCTGGTCACTTATCGCGCTTCGCGCGATAAATTATCATTTAGAAACAAAATATAAAAGTTTGAAATAATGAAGAAACTTGGTTTAATAATTCTTTTAGGACTTTCTCAGGCGCTTCCTTCTGTCGCACAACAACAGATAACGTTGGACTTGCAACGGACTATTGCCATAGCAAACGACAGTTCGTTGGAAGCGTTCCGTACAAAAAACATGTATCTGTCCGGCTACTGGGAATACCGCACTTATAAAGCAAACCGCTTACCGAGCCTCACGCTGAACATGACCCCTGCACAATACAATCGCGACATCACCAAGCGTTACGACTCCGGGCAGGACTTGGATATCTACCGTAGTCAGCAATCCTTCTACGCCTATGGCAATCTGGCTATCAAGCAAAACTTTGACCTGACGGGCGGTACATTCTATTTGGATACGGAGTTGGGCTATATGCGTAGTTTCGGCTCCAATTCTTATACCCAATATACCAGCGTCCCCATACGCGTAGGGTATTCACAAAGTTTGGTGGGCTATAATCCCTTCCGCTGGGAACGGAAAATAGAACCGTTGAAATATGAAAAAGTAAAGAAAGAATATATTTATAATGCCGAGCAAGTGTCCGAGCAAGCCACAACTTACTTCTTTGAGCTTGCTATGGCACAGGCGGAGTACGACCTTGCAAAGGAGAATGTCGCTTCCTCCGATACCCTTTACCGCATCGGTATGCAACGCTTGAAGATAGCCTCTATCAGTCGTGCCGACTTGCTGACGCTGAAACTGGATGTGGTGAATGCCCGTAACACCTTGCAAAATGCCGAAAGTTCACTGAAACGTGCCATGTTCTCATTGGCTTCTTTTCTCAATTTTGAGAAGAATACGGAGATACGGCTCTCCCTCCCCAGTCGCCCAAGTGAGTTGGTTATTCCGGTGGATGCCGCTCTGGATGCTGCACGCTCTAACAACCCGAATTTCCTTGGATTACGCCAGGATGTGTTGGAAGCCGAACGGAATGTAGATAAAACCAAGAAGGAATCTCGTTTCAATGCCAGCATTAATGCCAGTATTGGTTTCAATCAGGTGGCAGAGAAGTTTGGTGAAGCCTACAATCACCCAATGCAACAGGAAATGGTGTCTGTCAGCGTTTCTATCCCGTTGGTGGACTGGGGAGTGCGCAAAGGCAAGTACAACATGGCCCGTAACAACCTGAATGTAGTGAAAACCTCTTCCCGCCAGAATGAAATCAGCATTGAAGAGGAAGTCATCATGACCGTGAGCGACTTTAACGTTCAGCAAGCCTTGGTGACGAGTGCCGAAGAAGCCCTCGACCTTTCTATTCTGGCATACAATGAAACCCGCCAACGCTTCATCATCGGCAAAGCGGACATCAGCAGCCTCACGCTCTCTTTGAATCGCCAACAGGAAGCCCAGCGCAATTATATCTCCGCCTTGAAGAATTACTGGTTGAACTACTACAAAATCCGTAAGTTGACGTTACACGATTTTGCCAGTGGCTTCTCCCTCTCCGACAAGTTTGACTACAACCAATAGCTCGCCATTACCATCATTTTTTAATTTTTAATTTTCAATTTTTAATTATGAACCGCCTCTCCTCCTTCACCCTCATCGTCACCTTTGTCTGCTTGGCACTGGTTGGTTTGGCTTTGGTACCGTTACTACCGGTCAAGCTGAATCCGTCGCGTACGTTGCCAGGGTTCACGGTGCGTTTCAACATGCCGGGCACTTCTTCGCGGGTGGTGGAGATGGAGGCAACGAGCAAACTGGAATCCATGTTGGCTCGCATCAAAGGGGTAAAAGCGATGTATTCCACTTCCGGTAATGGCTATGGCTCTATTACGGTAGATTTGGACAAGCACGCGGATGTGGATGCAGTACGTTTTGAAGCTTCTACTATCATTCGCCAGACGTGGTCGCAACTTCCTTCCGGGGTCAGCTATCCGTATATTGATATGAAGGTTCCCGATGAGAATACTTCACGTCCGTTCCTTTCGTTTACGCTGAATGCCCCCTCTACGCCTATACTGATACAGCAATATGCGGAAGAGCATATCAAACCACGGCTGGCACAGTTGCAAGGCATTTATAAGATAGACTTAAGTGGCGCCACCCCGATGGAGTGGCGGTTGGAGTATGACAGTGAACAACTACGCACCTTAGGTGTCACTATTTCAGATATCCGGCGTGCCATTCAACTACATTATAATAAAGAGTTCCTGGGTACGCACAACATGGACACCCCTGCCGGTAAGCAGTGGATACGTCTGGTGCTGGTGCCGGATGGTGTCAGTGGTGACTTCGACCCTTCGGTTATCACGGTGACGGCTTCGG
>ULMJ01034240.1_pt1 | contig 72204 bp, 76 predicted proteins | sample 1951641 | NCBI WGS metagenome assembly ULMJ01 (sample SAMEA4835550, study PRJEB28245) | human gut metagenome | biome: gut microbiome; material: fecal sample | place: Denmark | collected 2008 | reverse complement strand
TCGTCGTGTAGTATTCTGTGCCTATAGTAAACCAATCTATATCTGTTACAAGTAGACTTAACGTTTCTTTATCTAGCAGATACAACTTAACATATGCTGCCTTCAAAGCTAGTGCAAAGACATACCGTTGCAGCTGCTCTTTTTCATATAGCAAAAACAGCTGCTCTGGCTCAACAGCATTATGAATAGCATCATCTAACGATTTTAGCTTTTCTACTGCTGATGTATAGTCATCAACTATAGCTTGATTAGTGGCTTGCATTATCTTACTATACACACGTATAAACAGCATTATAAATGCTGCTTACTTTGAAAATAAAGGCTCTCGTCAAACGCCTTGCAAAAACCAATTTAGATGCTGACTACAAGATGGCATGCAAGAACAACTACCAGGAGAAAGCTCTCATAGTCAGCATTTAAATTGGTGCGAGTAGAGGGAATCGAACCCACACAGTATTAACCACAGGAATCTAAATCCTGCGCGTCTACCAATTTCGCCATACTCGCAAGGCTGTTGTGCGAAGCGTATTCTGGAATCGAACCAGACATATCGAATGCTGATACGCTGCCTGGTCCAGCAGCATACGCTTATTTTTCGCTAACCGTTTTAACTAGTATTAAACAGTTAACGCGCCTAGCTTGGTAGGTGCTGAGGGATTCGAACCCACGACCCTTGCCGTGTAAAGGCAATGCTCTAACCAACTGAGCTAAGCACCTAATTTTTTGGCAGGGGCAGAAGGACTCGAACCTACGCATGCTGGAATCAAAATCCAGTGCCTTACCGACTTGGCTATACCCCTAGCCAGGTTAATTTGGCCTCTCTTGTAAGAATCGAACTTACGACCTACGGCTTAGAAGGCCATCGCTCTGTCCAGCTGAGCTAAAGAGAGAGAGAAATTTATTTTACACCGCTTGGTACTCAATACGAGTAATCTCAACAGGCTTTACTTCAATGCATTTAACCTGACCGTATTCGTCAACATCATCAAAGCAAAGCTCTTCATATGCATGCTTATTGAACGAATAACCTGCTCTGTAGTACTTATTATCAGAGCAATCCTTAAAGACGAGTGAATAATAAGTAATATGCGAAGCTACACACAAACAGTTGTTTTGAATAGGAACAAGCTTAGTTGAACCACATTCAAAATCTGCGTCATAAACAAGCGGCTTAAGAGAAGAACGGTAAAATTCCTTAATCGTCATTTTCAAGTATCCTTTCAATTATCAAGTTAAAAATATCAGCAGCATGTTTTAATGCGCTGCAGCTTGATGCAGTAGAATGTCTACTTGAAATACATATCTAATTCTCATTACTTTCTCCTTCAAGAAAATTAGACTTGTTAATTTGGTGCCAGAAACGGGAATCGAACCCGTATGCCATTTTATGGCGGCGGATTTTAAGTCCGCTACGTCTACCAATTTCGTCATTCTGGCAGATGATTTAGTTTATTCATGCTTTAACTAAATCTATACAGTAGGGTCGTATGCATGAACTGTAGTGAATGGTGGGAGTGGAGGGACTCGAACCCCCAACAGTGCCTTATCTAAACACCGCTTTGGCGAGGTATAAGCTCGCTTCTTTACCATTAAGCTACACTCCCAGAATTTTTTAAAGAACAATGTAATTATACTGCATTTTTCAATGTATGTACAATCACAAAAATCTGCAGCATTGCTGCAAATTTGTTATGTATTTATTATATACTTACGCTGTAAAATATGTTCTTGCTAGTTGTAAACTAGTGTAACACTCACATGATAGTAGCTCTTTGCTTTTCTCGTAAACCATATATTGTAGCAGAAGCGCTTGTAAGCTGCTCTTGTATTGATGGCTCTGTTAGTGAGCACAGTCTATGCATGCGTCTATACTCAAATAGTGCAAGATCTAAAAATATAGTTTGATCTGCATTATCTAGATTAAGACTATCTTTAAGGAGCATGACTTGCTCTGCACTTGGCTTAGGATTTATAGCAAGAAAATCTTGTAGCAACTGTCTGATTTCACTAGTCGTCTGCTGCATTGCTAGTATATAAAAACTGTTTGTAAAGTATAAAACTTTCTAATGAATTCTAGACAGCAGATAGCTGAAGAACAAGAAACTCGCTATAGCGTAAACAATGCATATAATAGAAATAAACCGAACTTTTGTCAAAATTTCTCTGACTAGCTTAGTTTCATTATCACCTTGCCGAAGCTTATAGATATGATCGTTTACTTGCAGCTTTATTGCTATAAGATATGCAAGAAGACAGCATAGTAAAGCACCGATAATTACTAGCAAATAATCCATTATTGCATCTCTTTCAGATATATCAAAAAGCACTAGCTAATATACGCTAGTGCTTTTATCTTACAAAATCTATCAGTTATTTATAATACGTAGAACTTACATACTAAGTAGATAGCGCATGCAATTACTGTAGATGTTGCCACGTCTCGAAGCCAATGCGCTTTAGCAATAATTCTAGACAATGCAGTAATAACGCCAAGAAGCAAACCAATTACACCAGCATAAGTATTTATCTCAAACCAGAAAAATGCACCAATCATTGCAGATGCTGTGTGGCCGCTAGGAAATGAATTACCTTTATTTGGACTCCAGTCTAGATCTAATTCAGGATTTTTAGAACCGTCTACTTCACGAGGTCTTGGATTATTAAATAATGCTTTCAATAAAGAGCATATTGCCATATTGATGATAAACGCTGCTACAAAGACCTTTGACGTATAATGATCACCATAGCACGCTTCATATACGACAAATACAACTGGTGTAAGCATTTGCAGCTTATCACCAAGTGATCTTATGTCAGACTTTACGCTTTCTTTAATGCCCCATAGCTTATCATAAAAACTCATTGCTATTTACCTACCTTTAAAATCTAGTAAACATATTGCCAATAGCAGCATTAGTTGTTTGCTGCTTTGTTGCTATTCGTTGCCTACGCGGTAAGAAATTGAACACTTCTTGTTGCTGTACTACTCGCGCGTTGCATTCCCAGCCTAGCATTTGACGCTCTTTTGTATTGTGCCAAGATACGTCTTGCACCATTAACGCTTTGCCCCACATTGACTCTGTAATAATGTCTAACTTATCAACATGTGGAATGTTAGGCGATAGCAGTATCTGGAAAGGATCTGTAGAATCAAGAATACTTACAGATGAAGACTTATTGAGCTTTGGCACTTCCATATACACAGATTCTGCAGAAAGATTGAGCTGAATCTCTAAATGCGTAAACTCAGCTCTACTGCTAGAAACAATCGTTACTGTGTGCTTTCTGCCATCTGATTTAGCAAGAATAGTGTTAGCAGAAACAGGAAGTCCGTCTATTAATACAGTAAAACTGTCTGCAATCTTAAATCCGTTTAAAAGCCTGAAAGCATCAACAGAAACTGTACCTTTTGGCAATACGACATCTGCAGCAGCATAAGTTGTTTTTGCAGAGAACGGTGTATTTTGTATAAGCAATTCACCATCTGCTGGCAGTGTAAACTCTTCGCACGGTATTACTAATCTAAATCCGTTATACAAAGAAAAGCCACCAATATAGCCAGTGCCAAAACAAATAGGACACGTAGAATCTGTAATGCCAAGAGCAGATGCATCAAAATCACCAACTATTTCATCTAATGAAAGATCACCTGATAAGTCTGGATTAGTATCTTCTGGTGATGGCAAAAAATCATTCTTAGCTGGATAATCTGCCGTCTCTGGTACGTATGACTCTAAGCCAGAGTCATCTATACCAAATTGTGATGTATTAAACGTTTCACCAGTAAGAATTCCATTTATAAAGCCTTGTGATGCTTTGCCTTCTTCATTTAATCTTGAGTTGATTTTCTTACTTTTGCCTTGACATGAGCATATATGGCCTGCAGAAAGATGATTATATAAGCACGCCTCAATGCCTTGTACCCTAAATGCTGCAATATTACGCTGCTGCATCACTGAAGCGATGCCTGAAATTGCAGATGAAGCAACGTCAGCATTCCTCTGGTTTGCTGGCAAAAGCTGATTGTTTGAATGATATACAACAGCCATAATTATAAAAAAGTAATTAGTGTATAGTATTAAACTAAAAAGGTGTGCCTACTACTACTAGACACACCTTAAAATAATATATTGTTGTAAGACACACGCATCTTATACTGGTGATTTCATTAAGTTAAGCGTTTTGCTCATCTTCTTAGACTTTTTAATTCTATTTTGCTGCTTAACTTTATTCTGCTTAACAACAGTAGTAGACTGCTTCTTAGGCTGAGACATTTTTGATTGACGTTTTCTTCGCTCAGCTTCCTGTCGTGCTTGATGATATCTAGGATCTTTAGGATCTCTAGCAATAGTCATAAGCGTCGATAACGTTAAATCTGCAACAGGCTTTAGATTCTTCTTATCAATTGCTGAGTATAATCGTTGCATTGACTGAATAATCATAACAAAGCCTTTACTAGTTCTATGCCAATATTAGCAGAGTCTTGTGCTTCTTTAGTCTCTAGCTTATCTGCAATTGGCTTAATAATACTCGTAGAAGATTTAGGCGTGTCTACTTTAGACGGCTTGCTTGGCTTATCAAAGTCTAGCAGTTCATTGTCATCGTCATCATCAAAAATAGGTGGCAATGGTTTCTTTTTCTTCTTATTGCTATTGCTAGAACGCTTTTCTGCTTCTTCTTTTTGCTCATTACGATGCATGATCTCTGTAAAAGCATCATGGCTTCTTGGATCAGTATCATCTTTTGCAATACGATCTAATGACGAGTCTGATAGATCCTTAACATCGTTTAGCTCTTGCTTCTTCTTTTTTGCAGCTGACAATCTTACAGCAGATTTAATAGTAAACATGGTATTCCTTTAAATCAATATTATTAAATTCTTGGCAATGTATACTTGAGCTTGAGATTGCCACAGTCATAGACTTTATACCAGCCATTAAGACTCATATTATCAGATTCTGACAATTCTTCATCGAAATTGCTCAGAAAAGCAGATAGTTTGTGCTTTTGGCACTGCATACGAGACTTGATTTCATCATTCTTTACATATACATAGGAAGGTGAAGTAATAGCAATAGGCACAAAGCCTAGCTTTTCATATCCTTTACCAGTAAAATGAGACAAATCTACATATGACACAAAATCTGTTTGCTTTGAGTGCTTAAGTAGCTTGCTAAAACCACCAACAACTTGATATCCTGCTTTAACGCAGTAACGATGCAGCTCTAACTCATCTTTCTTAAATCTAGATTTACCAAAACCAATTACAGAAACTAGTTCATCTTTATAGAAAAGACCAAGCCTAACACTAGAATTAATAGCGCCTTGCAGATGATTAATGTCAAGAAACTCTCTATATTCATTGCTAGAAATAGCTTTAACTTGGCACTGTCTAGCATATATAGATACTTCGAAAATACCAAGTGCGCTCTTGATATGCTGCATAACTTTATTCTTGCTAAATGTCCATTCATGCTCAAATACATGAATCAAACGAATGTCTTGCTCTTTACATAGAAATGTTTTATTCTGATGATATTCGCTAGGTTTAAAAGAGTGCCAATAAGTACCGTTAAACTCAATAGCTAGCTTCTTTTCAGGCAAATAGATATCTAGCTCGTATGGTTTAATAATTGATTTCGTATTCTCAATAACTTCTCCAGAGTAGATAGACTTAATAAAAAACATTAATTCTTTTTCTGCCATAGAAGCCTGCGTACAGCATTTTTTGCAATAAACACTTCTAGTACCATTAGCTAATGGCATTTTTTGCAAGTCTCTAGTCCATAAATGACCACAAGTATTACATTTAAACTTTAAAACCTTAGAGCTAACATATGCTTCAATATCTGACAAAACACTAATATTTTTGGCTTTAACTAATTTAACGAATACTGGATAATGCTTTATCTTTGCTGTTGTCTTTGCTTTCTCAATAATCTTAGGATTCTGTAAAGCACAATCTGCACCGTAGCGTTCTCTGCTAGTAGCAGCAATCTTAGCTCGTACTTCTTTAGACTTATTTGGATTTGCTACGCCATAATGCTCAAGACTAGTCGCTACTGCTTTTGCTTTGGCTGCTTTGGACTGCATTATGTACTCTACACCGTAACGTGCGAGCGTAGTAGCTCTAACTTTATCTTTAACTTCTTTAGCGCATAATGGTGCGTTACCACCATAGCGCTCTCTGTTAGTAGCAGCAATTTTAGCTCTAGTGGCCGTTGTCTTATTAGGATTATCTACTCCATACTTTTCAAGATTAGTAGCGACTGCTTTGGCTTTAACTTCAGCTGAGCAAAGCGGTGCATTACCGCCATAGCGTTTTCTATTAGTGGCAGCAATTTTATCTCGTACTTCTTTAGATTTGTTTGGATTATCTACGCCATATCTTTCTATATTAGTCTGCTTAATGCACTCTTTAACTGACTCTGCAGCGTAAGTGTTCTCTACGCCGTACCGATCTAAATTAGTTTGCTTAATCTTATCTTTAATTCTATTATCGCATATAGGCGCATTACCGCCGTATCGATCTTTATTAGTCTGCAGCCTCTTCTCAAGAACAGTCTTATTCAAGTTAGGATTAGCTACACCGTAATTCTTAAGAAAAGTCTGTTCACGCTTAGCAGCAATACTAGGATTAAGCTGCGCACACTTGTTAGAGCAATACTCTACGCCTATCTTCGCAGAATTAATCGACAAGAGCTTACCGCAAGTAGGACATCTAGCAGGTCTATATTCTGTCAAATGATGACGAATGCAAATCTGAAAAATGTTATTAGGTGATAAGTCTAAACCGACTTCCTCTGTAATCATGTCAAACCATGCCTGAACACGTGGATCATCTTTAGACGCATTAGCAAATTGACGCCTAGGAAAATGTACAGACTTAGACTCTAAATTAAAATCGCACTTATTATATGCGTCTAATACATAATCTGGAATAGGATAACGTTCTTGCATGGTAAGAATACTGAATAAACTAGAGCAATAGATATTATACTATATAGTGCACTACGCTTGTATAAGTAAAAGCCGGTCTCTCTAGTCAAAGAGAAACCGGCTGTATAGAGCAGTTACTGCTGCTGCTAATTAGCTTGCTTTAAGCTGTGCTAGCGTTTCTTCAATAGATACTGATGACTTGCCGATGCCAACATTAAGCTGAATGACATGAATTGGAATCATCGGAATGATAAGTATATTTACTCGTCTAAATCCAGCATCAATTTCTACTGCAGATGTCGTAGTATCGATCATGAAGTTACGAATACCACGAGCATCTACAATTGACTGCAAGTAGTTAGAGCATGACGAAACAATTGCACGAACTGTAAAATCATCATTTGGCTCTTGTACACTATATATTAGGTATTCATATAAAGAAGTCTTGATGACATTTACAATACGTCTAACAGATACCCAGCTAAGCGCAGAGTACTTGCTCTGTAAGGTTTGCTGTTCCCAAAGTGCAATGCCTGCGCCGATGAACGTCTTAGTGTAGTTAATCTGTGCTTTATACAGCTGAGGCATTTCACCATTTTCTTTATACGTATAGCGTGTATTCAATACGTTAAGAAGGCCGCGATTAAGACCAGCAATAGAGTACGATGCATTAGCAACGCGATCAGTTCTAGCGCAGAGAGCAGCAGCCCAGCCAGACGGCGGTACATACAGCTGCTTACCGTTGATATTATCTGCTTCTAGTAGATCAGGCGTAAAGATAGCAGCGTAAGATGTATTAGCATTAAGCTGCAGATTACGATAGTCTAATGCTTGCTGGAGCTTCTGATTTGAAGACGGCATGTCAAGCATAGCAATACAGTCACCACGCAGTTCTGCTAGCTCAATCATCGCTTTCTGAACAATCGGATTTGCTTTACCAGAGTTCAGAAGAATGTTAATACCATATAGCTGCTTGTCATCAAATGTCTTCCATGCATTAGCCACGTTGTAAGATGTAGGCGCAGCGCCAGAATCACCACCAGCCATATTTACTGGATCAAGTGATGTAATCTGCGGCAGCTCGTCTAGATCATACATAATGGCATTAGATGCAACATTTATGTATGTTGAGAACGGATTAATACGGTTAGTGAGCTCAGTGGCATAGCCAGATGAATCAACACCTTCGCCAAACGTACATTCAAATGTTTCAACCGGTGTCGATGTATTATAGCTAAGATCAAAAACCTTAACAGTGAATGGACCAGCTGCGCCCTTCATGCTTGAAGAGTCAATAATTGGCTGAACAGTAAGATCGGGCAGAAGCGCACCAGTATCTGTAAACGTCAAATCTGCGCTACCAAGCTCTGCAATCAGACCAATGCTGTCTTCAGTACGACCGTATACTCTGTAGCCAATTGCTAATTCATCAGGCTCAATAGTAAGAGTAATAGAATTAGACTGGTCGTCAGAAGCAATAACCATCGTCACAGGATTAGACGCTAGTGATTCCTTATTGCCTTCACCTATCTTAGACACGTAGTAAGTATACGTACCGGCAGGAAGCTGACCATCATTAGAAGACGATGCTTTCAGCTGACCAGCTTCAAATGGCTCAACTGTCGCAGAAGAAATCGAAATAGCAAGGCTATTCGCATAGCTGCCAGGACCACGTGTTGGATAGAACACTGCAATAGGATTCTGATTGCCAGATGAAAGTAGCTTGCTCCAATCAATATTGTCAACATCAGCAATACCAGACTTGACAGGTGCTAGCTGAAAACCGCCTTGGTCCCAGCAAAGTGCAACACCTGATGTAAGTGCACCTTCACCAGCAACACGTACTGCCCATAACTCACTGCCTTCTTTGAAGTAGTCTAATGCACAGTAATGATCAAAAGAAATTGCAGCATCTGGATTACCATACTCTGCAATATAATCATCAGCAGAAGTAAAGAACTTAGGCTTAGTCGAGCCTTGTCTTGCTACAACAACTTGCGCACAAACACTAGTTGATGCAGATGTCACTAGCTGTGATAAATCTACCTCTTTTGTATATACGCCACTTGGCTTTTGTTCAATAAGGCTCATTTTACTTCTTTAGCTCCTTAACAATAACTTTAGGATTACGCACTAAGAAGTTATTCGTTACCTTGTAGCCTGATGGCAATACAAGAGAACTTCTTGCTTGTAAATGCACAAAGTCCTTAATGCCAGCTGTGTTTTCAATTTCTACAGACAGCGCAATGAACCCTGTGTTAATAACTTTAATCTTTTTCATAGAAAATTAGGCGCGGAAACCTCTGTCTTTAGACAGGGGAGGAAGCGCAGTTCTCCATTCTCAATTCAGTTAAAAAAGTCTTTCTCTTTTCAAGAAGCATTAGTTTCTTGACATGGATAGCGGGTGACAACTTCTTGCCTCTCAACGTTCTCACGTCAAAATAACCTAATGCGCGTCTCCCGAAAATAAAGCCCACTTGCTCAAGACACTTCACCTTGTCGAAAAGTCTGAAACCCTTGACGAGATAAGGACTTTGGTTGAGCTTACGAACACCACCTTTCAAAATCGAACACTTGTGAATCTGACGATTGTGTTTACGTGTCTGCTTCTGATAGAGGTAGACACCTGACCGTTGAGCTTTAAGGTTCCCAGCGATACAGAAAGCGTCAGTACAATGCGTTTTGGGTAAGCCCAAAGCGATGCGCTTATGCTTCGTCAAATAGCCAAAAGTGTTCTCAACAAGCAGATGAGGATGTGTTTGACGTACTATTTCGAGCAATGTCCAACGCATGATGCCCATGAAGGTTTCAGCCTTGAAGGACTGTCCACGCTTCACCTTCAACTTGATCTTCCCTGCGTGATAAGCCTTGTGACACGTCTCGCAGAGCGTGATCAAATTGTTAGGTGCATCACCGCCCGTCTTGCGACTTTCAAGATGATGGACATTGAGGACTTTGTCTTTCGAGCGACCGCGACAGTATTGACACACATGGCCGTCTCGGAAGAGAACGTACTCACGCACGTTCCAAAAGCCGAGTTGATCACCTTGCTGATAACCTTTGCCTTCAACATCAGGATTCTTGATCTTCTGAATGTCAAAAGAAGCGGTCTCAATCACAATCTTATTCACAGGCAAGAGCTTACAAACCACATCTATGCGCGAGATGTGCGCCTGAATGCGGTTTTCAACGGACGGTGCAAGCCACCCTTTGCGCTTCGAGTGAACGCGGTTCAAAAAGCGCGATGCACGATAGCGTGTCTTGCGATGACGACGACCGCGCCTAAAAGCCAAACGATCTGCCAATAGACCAGAGATGTCTTGGCGTAGTTCCACTTCAGATGCAAACACTTCGGCTTTGTCCGTTATAGCGGAAAGGCCGACATGCTTTGCACCTGCATCAACGCCCAGCGTCACGTTCTGCTTCGTTTCACCAGTAGCGATACTCAACTGAATTGTAAAAGGTGTTCTACGCTTAACTATCGCTTTGTTAGCCTTGAGCAAATGTCTCGCTTTCGCAGGAGAACACGGCATTAAAGGCTGACCGCGCATGTTCAAAACAAAAACTTTCAAAGCATCTCCTTAACGGATACCCACAGGTTCCGTTTCAACAACATCAGATAAACCGATGTTGAGTTAACATCCTTCGCCAATGTTGGATTGGGTTTCTTGTCTGCAACACTGTTCCTACCTCTCAGAACTGTTTAATCACAGACCACAGAGCGTGGGACTAGGATGAACATCCCACGGTGTCTATACATTCCAATCCAACGTAGTTCACCTTCTAAAGGAGGATCACCAAGGCTAGTCAATCAAGGCTTTTGCAAGCCTCTGCCTTTAGGCAGGGGTTATTGACTTGATGTCCTTACGAGGAGGAATTGTCCAAGTTTGACTCCAAACAGGCGTTGCTTTAGACTTTTCGGTAGAAACAACTCGTAAGTCATGCAGAAGAGGCTTAGTCTCAACGCGAGACTTACTAATATATCCGTGAATGATAGCAGAAGACGTAATTGTATAATCTGACAATCCATCTGCTTTGCTTTCTCGCACAGGTATACTAGTAGATTCGTCTAGCTCTACATTGCAACGAACACTGCTAAGCTTACCATACTTGATATTAAATTTCAAATGCCCAAAACGATATGCAAAAAGCCACAATTTTGTATATTCTTTTGCTTGCTTTAGGTCATTGGTTACGAACTCGCAATTTATAGTAAACTTAGCAGACATCAAGCGCACTTTCTGAACTAACGTATTGCTTTCATTTACTACAACAGGAACACCACGCCGACCGATTGACGAATTGTTCAATCCTGCGTCTGAATCATATCCAATAGAGTCTAATGTAAGAAACGCGTAAGGATATGAAAGAGAATCTGTGCCTAAATACCGCTTTAGAGCTAGAATCTTATCTTCTGTTCCTGCCCAAATGACAGGACATTTGAAAAATACAGATTGATAACGCTTAAGAAAGCCAGTCAGCACAAAATTTTCAATAGGTTCTAATTCCATAGTATTTTGCACATATGAAAAAGGGTAGTGCTCAGTCATGAGACACTACCCTATAAGACTTGTACTCAGCTAAGCTTAAGCACTTCGCACTTTATATTAGCGACGAATACGAGCGCGAGCAGCTAAACGCTTACGAGCAGCAGCGCGAGCCATGATGCGCTTAACAGAAGCGCTGACTTCTTCAGCTTCTTCGTCATCTTCATCGTCTAGCTCAACGTCAACTTCGACATCATCGTCTTCTTCGTCGGCATCAGCTTCAACGTCAACATCTTCATCAAGCTCGACATCAGCGTCTTCATCAGCTTCGGCTTCAACATCAACGTCAATGTCATCAAAACCATCATTGGCTTCAACGCTCATATCGACTTCAGGAAGCTCTTCATCGATAAGACCTTCATTAGCTGCTGCGAGACGGAGAGAGGCTTCAAGAACACGCATACCTTGTTCAGCATCGCGCTGAGCACCAGCAGTAAGAATAGACTTAAGAGCCTTGGCACGGAAAGCTGCCTTAAGCTTGGTAGACTTAGCCTTAACAGCCTTACGTGCAAAGTACGTAGCCATAAGGGCATGATCAAGTGACTTATTGTACTTCATTTTTCAATAAACCTTAATAGAATTCTAAATTGGTAGAGCTTATTCTTTTATAAGCAATAAGCTCTACAAAAATTTATTTATCTCAGATGTGCTGTTAATTAGTAAGCACGAACACCCATAGCCACAGAGCGGCTGTTAGCAATGCACATTGCCATGGATTCGTACATAACCCAACCACGACCAGGAATCTTTTCAACGGAGATATCTGTCGGCTGGCTCTGGATGCCATCACGGTCAGAGTAAGCACCGTGCGTGATTGGATCAGATACAACGAAGAATTCGCCTTGGTTAAGAACCTTATGTTCCGGGAAGCGATAAGCATCGGTAACAACGCTCATACCATACATTGTACCGATCGTACCAGTCATAAGGAGCTCGTGACGAGCAACAGGATCGATAGCAGCTTGGAATTCCGTGTTACCAATAACATCGTTCATGATGTCAGAAGCAATGAGGAGGTAGGCAGCCTTGTTACCCCAACGAGTAACGTTGTTACGAACTTCTGCAACAACGAGCGGAGTAAGCTGACCAGCAACAACAGTAAGATTGTTGTCGATGCCGTTAAGAGCAACAGCCTGGTTGTACCAAGCACGGTCTTCAGCAACCATGAGAGCTTCAGTAGCTTCAACGAACTTTTCCTGAAGCACATCACCAGCAGACTGGTTGATCTCGTTCTGCGGAACGAACGGACGTGCAACAATCTGGAATTCAGGAGGCGTGAACCAAGGATCGCGAGTAATCTGGGATTCAATCTTCGTAGGAGACGTGCTGTAAACGGCAGTCACGTTCTTCATGCGCATCGGGAAGCGAGGAATAGAGCCCTGAGCAACTGTGATCTTAGCGAGGAACTTACGCATGAAACCAGCGCGGTTAGCTGTCGTATAGAGCTCATCGGCCATACGTTCGCCAAGGATACGATGTGCCTTTTCATCGTTGAAAGCAGCAGCAAGAAGATCAGCATTAGCCTTACGAGCTGCTTCAATCTGATGAACAGATGCGTCATCAGCAACCATACCAGAAGCAGCAGCGGCCATGAACTTGGCCTGACGAGCAAATAGATCTGCCTTAGACGAAGCGTTAAGTTCGCCGTTGGCACCAACCATTGCAGACGTTTCACCAGGAAGCTTGAATTGAGAAGCAGCTACCGGATGACGAGCATTCTTAATAGTAAGCATTTTATTCTTTTTCTCCATCAATTATTAGGCAGCGCTAAATTCGATGCCAAGGAACGGCGTGTTAACAGACGGTGCATGAACGACATAAGCACCAGGAAGAACCTCACCACTACCATTTTCGTCAGTAATCGTACCGTTAGCAGCGAGCTTAATCTGCTTGGCAGCGCTCCAGTTAACAGCAGTATCAATCCAAGACGTAAAGATAACGCCGCGCTTAGCAACACCGACCTGACCAAAAACGTCACCAGCATTGCCACCAGGCTGAGCATCACCGAAAAGTGCACGAGCCTGAGCAACTGTCAGAGCGTACTTGTACACGACTTCGATTTCCATGTCATTCTTAAGGCTGTCAGAAGAAACAACCTTGCCTTCAACTGTCGGAGAAGCGATAACTTCGCCAGTTGCAAGATTGATCACGCAAACAGACGTTGTAAGCGGTTCAAACTGGAGGTCAACAGCAGGCGTGCCGGTTTCAGGCGCAGCAACAACGAAGCGTTCAACCTTGATAGCGTAGTCTTCAACAACCGGAGCGGCAGATGTACGACGCATAGCAAAGCCAGCAAAAACTTCGCCAGACTCACCCTTAGCTGGAGCAAGACCAACTTCACCAGGAACATAAACAAGCGCTTGACCTTCACCGAGAATCTTAGCAGACTTCGCGAGGAGCATGTCGCTTGAATCAACAATACGCGTATTGATATTAAGCATTTTTATTGTAACCTCAATGGATTAGTATAAACCAAAAGGCATGACAGCCTCGCGGTTCTTTAAGAATTGTGTAGAATCAGAATCGATAGCATCAGCAGTAAGCTTACGTGCAGGCTTAGCTAATGCAGCAGTAACAGTTTCAGGAAGCTGTTCTTCAACTTCCATTTCATCAGCTGTCACAGGAGCACCAAATTGATCGCAATCTTCGCATTCGGCAGCTTCAATTTGATCTTCTGTCATATCAAGCTGCTCAACAAAGCCGTCGCGTACTTCTTCCGGCATAGCTTGTACCTTAGTAGCAAGCGCGAGAACCGTACGAAGATAATCAACACCCTTAGAAGCAAACGCTGCAGAAACAACGCGCTCAGCGTTAACTAAACCAGCTTGACGAAGATTCTTTACTAGCTCAGCGCGAAGCTCATTCTTGTAGCCCTTGAAAGCGCCACGATTGAGACCCATGCAGGCAATCGCAGTAGCTTGGACCATAGCTTCACGCTGTTCCTTCTTAAATTTGTTTGCAGAAGCTGCTAACTTCTTGACAGAAGCCTGAACCTTCAGGTTAAGAGCCTTCTTAGCGCTAATCTTGTATGAAGAAAGCGTAAAACCAGCGTTTTTAAGACCAGCACGAAGGCCATGCTTCTTCATTTCAAGACGAGCAGCAGCTTCAAACTGTGGCTGAGTGTATACGCTTTCGAGCTTAGCACGAATAGCTGCACGCTTGGTTAATGTAGCGATAACCCGATTTGCTTTAAGCGCGATAACTGTTTCATCTGGCATTTCAACGAATTCGATGTCTTCGACATCAGCATCGTCCATAGCTTCAATATCAACAACATCTGTTAGCTCATCAACAGCGATGGCAGCGGGCATGCCTTGATCAGTTAGAAGGATTTTTTCTTCTTCATCACTCAGCTGTTCTTCAGCGTCAGCTTCAACAGCTTCTTTGTCAAGATCAGCCTCAGCTTCGACGTCAACATCTTCGTCTGCAGCAGCGTCATCAGCTTCATCTTCGAAAGACTCAGCTTTGCATTCACGCTTTGCAGTAATACCATCAGGAGAAAGCATCTTAGCTGCATTGTCAGCAGCTTCTTCATTTGCTTTGATCTCTTCGTCTAAATCGGGCTCTTCAGTGAGCTCGAGCTCTTCTGCATCTGCATCAAGCTCTTCTTCCGACATGTCCTCAGATTCACCAGCTTCATCATTAAGTAGATCAGCCAGAATCTCCTTCTTTCTAGATGCAATCACAGGAAAGTGAGTTTCGATCTGGTTAAAATCTTCATCCGGATCTATCAGTAGACCCATAGGAGCTTGGTTGTTTCTGAGCTCAATATCGGATTCAAGAGGAGCAGGATTTGTATCGTTATCTAGATACGTACTTGCGCCGGCAAGAATACGATGGACTTTCATTGTATATACAACCTTAAAAATAAAAAGATTGAAATAGTGATTTTTACGAAATAAAATTTATTCGAGTTATCTCACTATACTCTGTGCATGTAAGAAATAATTCTCAATAGCAAAAAGATTGCGCGCATTTTGCTTCAATCTTATGCTATAAAATTATAAATTATTTGTCAAAACACAGTGTATTGTATGTTTTTATTAGCAAAAATTATAGCTGCACGCTGATAATATCAGCATTCTTAATAGCATTGCGGCGCTTTATTTCGCTCTTTGCTTGACTGCTTCTATTATCTGATTTATCTCTGCTGATTTTGTACAGTGTAGAATCCGATAAATCTTTAATGTGTTTTCTATCTGATGCTAACAAACGTTTTGCTGCTTTGATTTTAAATGACATACGCTATTTCCTATCAAATAGCTAAATTCATTATCAAATTATTTTCAATAACCATTATTGAACGAAATTCTAGATAAATGCTCTATAATTTCGTTTGCACTAGGTCTATCATTATCATCAGATTTTTTGCTGTCTTGCTTATCTAATGTAACTTTATAGCTTGGCGCTTTATTAAAAAGAATATTAGTAGAAAGCGCTGGTGCCCAAGCAGGATCTTCTACAGCAGAAACTTCAATTGGTGAAAGACCATGCGCATTTAAAAACGCTAAATGCGTATTGCCATCAACGTCTTTTACTTCTGAGAAGTTAACAGTATCTATACTCTTAATATGTGCGCAGCAATGTGCCTCTGTGCAAACTTCACCGCAGTACGAGCATGTGAAATGATCTGCTGTAGCGCCCATAGAGTATGTATTGATTGTACCATTAGCAATCTTTTCTGCTAACTCAGGATCTTTAGTCTTATCAAAAGCTAAGATGCCTGTAACTTTCCAAAGACGACCTTGGCCGTATCCTTCTACTTTTCTAAGCGATACGTCAAGCACTACGCCTTTAGCTTTAGTGCAATCTGCGTTATCGTGTTCAGCAAAAAGTGGCGCCTTAAGCCAGCCTTCATATGCTAGACGATTATACGGCGGCTCATCAAAACCAACTAGCTCTGTTAACGGAAAGGCAATACCATTGCGATTCGGCAAATCAGAGATCGTAATAATTGTATTAACGATGACATAGTCGTCAATATTAGGAGAAATATGATAAACAGGTGCAGCTAACGCTAGCCAAGACAAATCAATTTTAGATACTGCAGAATCTGCTTTATCTATTACTTTACCTTCGCCGGCACCAAGCTTAACTGTCTTTAATCTAGAACTAGAATAAATCTTCATAGCGCTTACTTAATATACACGTAAAAAGAAGCATCTGCATCAAAAACAAGCTTCATCGCTGAGAAGCATGGTACATCTAATGAAACAATAGTGCCTGGCGTAATTACTTGCTCATTGCACCAGCTGACGCTTTTCTGTACAATTTCATCAGGATTACATGCTAGATTAATGTCTTGGAGCGTCAATGACATCTTAACTGGATTAGCAACAGCTTGAACGCAAACAGCTACTTCTAAGCTGCGCATAGCGCTTTGCATGCTTAAATAAACAGTTTCACCAGCCTTAGCAACTACAGAATTTAGTGTGCCTGGCATAATAGATTTGTATCCATTTATGCCTGCAAATGACTTAGATCCTCGCTTAAAAGATGTAGAGACATTACCTACGATATGTGCCATTCTCTCAATTATCCTTAAAACAGCCTAGACGAGAATATAGTAGGCGCGCTTAGTCTAATAAGCGGAATATACATAACGTCTAGAATAAACTTTTTATACTCTTGCTCAGTTGGTGTATAGTTATTAGAGATATATGGCAAAGAATCTTGCGTCATTGTATATGAAAGATTAGTATATCTGGCGTCTTCTAACAGATTTGCACTGATTTCTAGCGTAATACCTGAGCCTAAGCTTAGTCTATAGCAGTAATCAGACACTCTATAGAAAGAAAGCTTAGAGCATAAGTCTACAGCATCTAAAAACGACCAACGGATCTTAGCAGTACACGCAATAATGAAGCCAGATTCTACAAAAATAACGTCTCTAGTTATACCAGATACTGGAAGAGTTTTGAGTACTGCAGAAAACTCTGGTGTAGACATTAAAAACTTCACCAAAGCTGCTCTCTGCAGCTTCATACTAGATAAAATTCTGGAATTAACAGTATCTGGATCTTGCAAGAACGGATATTCGTTATTTTCTATGCAAAGTTGCACAAAAGTCTTGACAGCATACATCCAAGCTTCTACACCGTTAATAATATCTAGCTTTGACACTGCATTTACAGCATCAACCCAGTATTGCTTGCACGTAGCGTTAAGAGCACCAGGCATATTATCAATCGAGGGACCATAAACTTGGTCCCTCTCTAATACGCCCAAGTTAGTTAAAAACGGCTCGGACATATATGTATTTCCTTATAAACGGATAAATCCGTCTGTTGCCAGCTTATCTTGATCATCTAAAATAGATTCTTCATCTTCTATGCCATCATTAGATAATTCTTCTTGAAACTCATAAGAATCACCAACAGATTCATCATTAACTAGCAGATACTCTGGCGAAAGAAATCGAGAATCATATTCATCTTGCAGAACTTTTTCTACTTTCGTATACGCGCAAAGCTCTTTCTTTAGAGATGCAGAAATCTTTTTAGCACCAACCTTACTGATAAGGTCGATTATTTCGTCTGCTGCTTGATCATCTAAACCAATATCTGCAGCCATGATTCTAGCTTGCATTTTAGTTGGCTGAGGATACTGTGATAAGAATGCAGCAATATAACGTAATGCTGATTTATTGCTCATAGCTAATGCCTATTTCTAAGATGATAATGCTGTCTATCATGGCATGTCTTACAAATAGAGATTAAGTTAGCCATTGTAGTAGTTCCACCTTTTGAAAGCGGAATTAAATGGTGAACCTCTTCAGCTGGTTGTCCACAATAAAAGCACTTATAATCATCACGTGCAAGCACTTTATTACGGATATCCCACCAGCTGTTTTTAACGCCATTAGCGTATGTATCTCTTATAAGATGTCCTTTGACAGAGCGAGCAATATGTACTTTACGGAGCGCTCGTGCCATCATCTGTATTGTTTGAAGTCTGCATCGTAGTAACAACTACGGCATTTTCTATATTAGACGCGTTTTCAATTGTTAAGCTGTCTAAGCCTGCATCAGAAATCCACAGCTGATTTGCTGTATGCTGAACAAGCATGCCAGTACTTGGATCAATATAGCTTAAACGTACTGGATACTCACAGTTTAAGATAATAATAGAAAATGGATTGCAGATTCTATGAGATCCGTTGTTAGCAGCCAAATAAATGTTAGTTGTTGACAGCGACTGACCAATCCAAGATGCTCTAAAGTTTTGTTGCTTTGTGAATACGTTTGCAGTACCAGAACGAACGGTAAAATCAACTGAAAGCGCACATTCACGCTGATTTTTAACAATATCTAATCGTTGTAGCATAGCGTATACTCTTACTTCTTACCAGCAATTTGCTTGACTTTTTGCTCATGCTCATAATCATCTCTGCAATCTGCATCACAGAACTTACCAGGATGATCTAGCTTAGCACCGCAATACAAGCAATGACCTGTTTCTACTTCTTGCGTTGCTGCAGTATGTGCATTCATCATAGCAGATTTAAGAAAAACGGCCTCATATTCTGAGGCTGCATCACAATAGTCCATTAGAAATAATTCCTTTAGTTTTCACTAACTACGTTAATAATGCCTAAAACAATCTCTAACTGTGTAGTCTTAACAGGATTAGGCTGATTGATCATTTTAGCTTTAACATAGTACATTCCAGGAGGCAAAGACGGTATAAAAACCTGTTCATGACGAACATCTGACCGCTTATTACTAAGCTCTATTGCCTTATACTTATGTACGACTTCACCAGACATAGATTCAATCCACTGAGTGTACTCTGCTTTACCTACGCCAGAAATTAGCACGTTCGGATAATACGAACCGCCTTTTTCTGATATGTCAACAATCATCGGTGTAGATTGCGTCACTGCATAGATAAATTGTGGTTGTCCTACCCAATAGCCAAGAATACCAGCCATGGCAATAACAGCCACAATGCAGAAAAGCCCCCAGAGGTTATTTGCAGTTTCTAACAACTGGCTATACGTCAGCTTCTTGAAACCAAGCATATTAAAAAGTCCTTATTAAATTCATCTTGATGATCTACTCCTATCATCAGTTTTCATACGTGATAAGTCTTTAGGAATAGTAGACGTGATTTCAATATCTATAGCATTTTGAACTTGCTGCTGTGGAATTTGTCTGTTAATGACAGTTTGCTGTGGCTGTATAGCGCTTGCTGATACAGGCACTTTTAATACAGCAGATTTCAAAATCACCTCAAACTCTGTCCAAGCTCTATTTCCCATAATACCAGCTAGAGCTACGACGACTGCATTTAATGGCTCTTTGATAGAAAAAGAATCACAAATCCAGAATGCCATTAAACCTGATAGCGCACCAGATAGTATATCTCTTAAAAAGTATAATACTTCGTAGCGTCGTTTAACGCCAGTATTAGCAAACTCATTTAAGTACTTAACTGATCCAGATATACTTGCCAATCCAATTACCCAAACGTATGTTATGATAGGATAGCCAAATAGACTACTATCCATTAGCATAATCCTCTTATAAACTGCAATAAACTTTATAAATATTGCATATTATACAAGTACAATTATAAAACTTTTACAAGGACAACAAAGTTAAATGAAACCGACTATCTTCATTGTAGATGGAAACTACTATTTGCATCGTGCGTATGCAGTAACACGCGCTGTGCATAGAGATTTCAGCATAGCGTTGTCTTCTTTGTATATTGGCATGATTTGCAAAGATATGGCAGCTGTACGTGCTAAAAAATTACTTATCTGCTTTGATGGTCCTGCTGTATTCAGATTTGAGCTTTGGCCGTACTACAAAGCAAATCGTAGAGAAGCGCATACAGCTGTTGACAATACAGTTCCAGGACGTGAAGGCGCAAAAGAAATCTATACGTATCTTGATGGAATAAAAGCGCTGCTTACAGAAATTGGCATGCCATTTGTGCAGTATGATAAGTATGAAGCAGATGATTGCTGCTGCTCTGCTGCTGCGCAGTATAAAGATTCATATAATGTTGTTATTGGCACAAAAGATAAAGACTCGTATCAATATCTAGGCGCTGATGTTTCTTTATATGACTCTTCTTATAAAGTGCATGGTGAAGCTAAGCCAAGATATATTACAGCAAATATGGTTAAAGAGCTAAAAGGCGTAGAACCAAGTGAAATGCGCACGTTGCAAGCATTAACTGGTGATGCTGTTGACAACATTCCAGAAATTCTTGGACCAAGACAAGCAAAGCTCTTAATAAAGAAGTATGGCACTATTAAGAATGCTATGGCAAAAGATAAAGAATATCATGACATGCTATTGCCAAAGCTCGAAGAATTGAAGCGAAACGCTAAGCTTGTAACGCTAATTAAAGACGTAAAATTGCCAAAAGCTGCTGATCTAATTGTTAAGAAAGCAGTATTAGACGAAGAGCTAAAGAACAACTTACCAAAAGCATACTTCAATCTTATTGATTATCTATATCCAAAAACTAACTCACTCTTCTAAGGAAAAATGACATGATTCTGTCTGATCATTGGATTAAGCAACAGCATGAAATGATTATGCCATTTGTTGATCATACTGTACGCAGCGATGAAAATGGCAATAGAGTTTGCTCGTATGGTCTTAGCAGTGCTGGCTATGATTTACGCCTATCTGAGCAAGTGCTATATAAAGAACCGCAAAATGGCATTGAATATGATGATCCTAAAAACGGTAAGCTCAAAGCAGTTCAGCTAGAGATTAAAGAAGATGAATCTGGAAGATATGTAATGATGCAACCTGGTGCTGCATGGGCATCTAGCGTAGAATGGATAAATATGCCAAGAGATGCTGTAGCATTGCTGCAACCAAAGTCGTCATATGCTCGTTGCGGTATTTCAATTATCAATCCACTAATTGAACCTGGCTGGTGCGGCAACATGACAATTAGCATTCTTAATGGCAGTAATAAACCAGTTAAGCTATACATTAACGAAGGCTTTGCCCAAATGATTTTTTACAAAGTAGAAGATGTAGAAATATCATATAGCGAACGCGGTGGTTTGTATCAAGCTACATCAGGCGTTGCTTTTGCCAATGTATAAGTAAAATACGCGAATACTAAAAAGCCATTAGGTTTTTATTCCTAACGGCTTTCTTTTATCGATCGAGTAAAAAATAGTATAGCGCAGAAACGATAAATGATATATGAATAATTTGATCTAATGACCAGAATATGCCTAATAGCTTCAAATTATTCTTGTACTTATATAGAACAGGTATGAGAATAAAATCTATTATCGAATGACTTAAGATACATGTTAGTAAATATGCTGCAAAATGCTCAAGATTAGCGCCAATATTGCCAATTGCTATCCACAGTACAAGTGACAATAATGAAAAGCTAGCAGCATATGATTGACAATGCTTCGCTATATACTTTCTCTCGTTATCTGATTGAAGGTCTCCAGGCTGTAAAATAAAGTCACAAGCCCAATGAATAAATATTGCCTGGATCATCCAAATTATAGTTAAGTCTACCGTCATAATTATTATCTTGCAAAATCGCTTATCTTAAGATAAAATTCTTTTAAAACGTATATTTAATTGTTAAAACATAAAGGAAATTAATAAATGCCTACATATATATATGCCAAAAATGGCAAAGATTTAGCAGATATTTTTGAGTCGGGTAATTCAGGAATTGCAACTGGATATAAAACAGCGAACGGACAAGATATAGGACAACTGTTTGCTGCAGGTAATTCTGGAATTAGTACTGGCTTAATTGCGTCTAACGGTAAAGATTTAGGAAATATATTTGCAGAACCAGCGGCTTATTATTACTTAAACGTAATTAACAAAACTTCCAGTAGACTATATGTTAAATCTAGTACTGACGATAGATCTATTGGTCCTGGCTCGCAAGCATTCTTCCCACAAAAAGCTGGAGAAGTTGTTACTGCATCTGGTCCATACTGTAGATCTAGTTATAGTGTGCCTGTTGTCAGTAGCCCATCTGCTGGTGGATCCTCTTCATCGCATACGTTTACAATGCCTAAAGATAACTTAGTTGCTACATTTAGCTAAATTAAAAAAGCTAAAATATAAAAGCCTCTAGATTTTACGTCTAGAGGCTCTTTATATATGCAAAAGCTTTAATCTTACTTATTGTGCATTATCTCCAAGCTGCATTAAATGCATATGGTCCATAGTATGGAAAGCCATAGTTATTTGTTGGCGTTAATGCTACGCCAACAGAACCTATAGCACCACGGCCTAATACATTAACATCGCCAGAGCCATCACCGCCTGTATGTCCTTTATTGACTAGATTCTGCTTAAATGGCTTAAGCTCGTTATCTAGATCGCCTTTAATGCTATTTGCCATGCTGTCAAGATAGCCTGTTCTATCTACATTAAGAGAAATAGCAGCACCAGAGTAATCGAATGCCTTTTCACCTTCTGCTAAATACTGCGCTTGAATTGCCATAAGCTCAGTCCACATAAGCCAGTATTCTCTAATACCGCCTTTGGCATTTGTCATGGTAAAATTAGTGAAAATGCCATATGCACCATTAAATCTATCCATGCCTCTTCTCATCCAAAGAAGAATAGTAGGAATTGGATATAGAAGATCAGGACTGCCGTACAGAGTAGTTCTTGCCTTATTGACACGGGCTAAAATATCGCCGCATGCTGTTTGAATAGATGCGTTAATAATCCACAGCTTAGATGATTCTTGAAATTCTGCTGGTAATGCATTGCCGTATGAGAACACTACTGTGTAGTTTTCTAAAGAAACAGGTAAGTTTTGTGTATCTGCTGTTAAAGAATACAACCAGCCAGATGATACTTTTGCTGCGTCTTTAATAGTAGCAGATGCAATCTCTTGATTATCTTTATAGATTGAGCATTGCATGTACTGATACGGCTGAGACGTTACAATAGATAAATGTGCTCTAGCACCATGAAGCTCTACTACATCTGGTGTACCTAATGGAACAGTTACATTAGACGCAACGGTAAGATTCTCAAACTGATAATATGCCTTGCCATCTACATGCAGTGTATATCTTATCTGATATTTCGTAGTAACAAGCGTTGGTCCAGTGTCAGATGGACATGTAATAACTGACTTAGCAATTAGTGTGTTGCCAAGACCATCATTACGCACAATACATTCATACGCATTACCAGATGCAAGGCATTCATTATCTGATGTTAAAAGTTCCCAAGTTACATATCCATTTTTAAGATTGCAATTAGGAACAGTAAATACGGCAGAAGCAACAGCAGATTGTCCTGCTTGAATTTCGCCGACTAAGTCTTGAAACTGATCAGGCGCTTGTGTTTTATACGGTATTGGAGACTGCTGAGATACTAAAATAACAAAAGCAGCTGTATCAATTTTGCCTGATACAAAATGCACAGCTGCCATGCATGCATACGTTGTATCATTCTGGCCGCCAGATGCTAAAATATACGCTTTATTGTCTTGCGCAGAAAGCTCGACCTGCAAAGCAATTGACGTAGTAGGATTAACGTTTAAAAGCTCTATACGGTCTATAACTTCATCAAAGACGGCTTCAAATTCTGCTCTTTCTTCTTGTGTTTTGCTAAAGATACACGTAGACATCTAAAAAACCTATAGAAATTGTCTAATTCATAAAGCATTAAATTTGAAAAGCAAAATTTAATAGAGTATGATTAAAAATGCTTATTCAGCTATAGAATGAGCATTTTTTTTTGTACAAGTAAAATGATAAACTATATTACTCTTCTTAGCTGTCTCTTTCAGGAGGCAGCTAAATGCTAAATAAAGATTTATTATTGATCAACAAAATTACAGATAATACGCTCAGCATCATATCAGACCCAGACCCAAATGTTTATCATTTAGCTGAACGTATAGAAGTAGCAGTAATAGATGGGCAAAATGTTCCTCTGCCTATAGCTATAGAGGCGACAATTGGTGATCGGATACAACTTCACTCGATCGAAGACTCAAGAGTACCAGATGTGGTAAATGGTGGCATACATTTATCGAAAAACTCTTTTGGCATTACAGTAGTAGAAACAGACAGTTTCAACGGTGGTGGAACTATAGAAGTAACAGCATTGCCAGCAGTTGCATATGTAGCGCTATATTAAAAGTAAGGAAGTATCTTATGGCTTAATAAGATCTCTGCCTAATTCAGACAATATTAAGCAAGATGATATAAGCTTTACAAGTCTTCTGTATGACGAACTTGACAAAAATGAAATAAGCGTTTATGAATTCTTTGTATTTGATAGTGCAGACTAGCCGGATAAAGCAGCATGTCCAGTACAAAATACGCAATCTGCCTAAGTATAGAAAGCAGAGATGCTGCTACTCTTGAATTACTGTTTGACCTACATTTTGATTTTGATGACTAAAAAAAATGCGTGTTAAATGAATAGCACGCATTTTTTCATATATCAGTATTGAGCGTATACTATGTTGTCTTCGTATAGCTCGATGAATTCATCAATATCATTTACATGAATAACTTCATAGTAGTCTTCATCATGCTCTTCTAGATGGCACATCTTATTCATCTTATCACAGCACTTTTCTAAAGACATGCAAAGCGTATTGAATTCCTTTACGTACTTAATCTTGCCTTCATAAACATAAATCTTATTATGCTTATCAATAAATGCTGCTGACATGATAATGCTTCTAAGCTTTCCAGGTGGCATAATGACTTCAAACTCATTCTTACCAAAAGACGTATTAAGCTTAGAGTTATCTGTAAGATCTAAACCATCGCCTTCGTGCATAACGCCAGCAAGCAAAATACTGAGTGTATATCTGTCAGTATACTTGCGTTCTGCAAACAATGAGTTCTGAGTACCTACAAAATAATATGCAAACCTTGATGCAATTGCTGGACTAATCGTCCATGATGTAATGTCACTATACTGAATAGCGCCACGCGCGGCTTGATTAAGCAGCTTGACACCGTACTGACGATTCTTATAAAGAACTCGCTCGCCTCTAAACGTACAAGCTTCATTATCAATATTGCCAAACATATAATACAGCACTGGCCAATTATCTAGCGCTGCTTGCTTTGCTGGACGTGTATCAAACGTCTTCATATATTTAACTAGCGAAGTAACTGCATCTTGCATTTCCTGCTCTGTCGGATTTTCTGCAGGTGGTGTACTATACTTAGCTAAATCAAACGTATTCATTTTACTTATAGAAAATAACTGGAACTAAAGCAACGTTCTTCATACGTGTTTCTTCTGCCGTACGCGACTGCTTTGATAAATCATATTTGATTTCAACCCAGCTATCAGTCGATGATGTTGATTTTATACCAATTTGAGGACCATAAGCTTCTGTATAGAAAGGACCAGTTGGTTTACCAAGCATAGCAGCATAGTTATTAAAAATACCAATACTGCCAGTTGCTTTCTGAACTGCATCTGCTTGATATGTCCCTAGCTGTCGATTTGGGTCTAAGCCACGTCCCATGTCAAGACCACGAATAACTACGCCACGAAGATCAGGCACGTTAAACGTTGTTTTACCGTCACCAGCTCCCCATGTAGTACCAATATCTTCAAACAACGCAGCGTACTTTGTTCTGCTATATGCAGCGCCGTTACATAGCAGCTGGTTGTTCTTCAAAGAAGTAGATGCACGATATACAACATTGCCTACGTTAGAAGAATCTGACTGCAAGAATGTAAGAAGTGGCATCCATCTTGTGCTATCTGTACCTGGCTCTACAGTAGCAGATGCTAGTACGTCTTTAACGCAAATATATAACTGGCCTTTATGAAAAATCAATGCTTTATTTGCATAATAATTCAAAGACTTATTGTACTGAAAGATGCCACCAGATTGTGCGTAATATGCTACGCTAGACAATGCATAAAAAATGCCATTAAAGTCTAGACGATTGACTGGCTTGCCTTGACCGTTTGGCGGTAATTTACCTGACAGCTCAGTGCCAAAGCCAATGTCCCAAGCAGCAGAACCATCACCAGATGTTCTCTGACTTGCACTAATCTGGTTCTTATCACCTTTACTAGCAAATGGCGTAGGAATAATATCTGGATAAAATGCTGCCATTACTAAATCCTTTTAGCGCCTAACGTCAATACCAGCAAGCTTTAAGATCTCAGGATAATCGTCCATAGTTAAAACTTGCTTCTTAGATCTTAGCTTAATAAGTGCGGCTGTAAGCGTATGCAAATATACATCATCATTAATGCTTTCTCTGCAAAGCTCAAATAAACGAAGCACTAATGGAATATCTAACACTACTGTATCGATCTTTTCAATTTCAGATAAAACCTTACGTGCAGATACTGCTGATCTAAAGTAATTGCTTCTAATCCAGTCTAGCAGTGTATCATAATCTGCAAACTCGAATTCTTTATCTGCAATAGTACGACCATTAGGTGTAAAGATCTCTGCAGCAATAATTCTAGCTTTGCAGCCTTTAAAGAAAGATTTAAGCATAAGCTTAATTTCTTTCATAGATAAGTCATTAGTGCAGACAAGACTAAGAATGCCATGTGAGAAGTCAACACGCATTGCATTTGTTGCCTTCATAAACATCAGCATTCTATCAAAAACATCATTTGCACCATCTAGCCAAGATAGCGTTTCGCCTAAATAGTTTTCAGTAATGTCGCCATGATCTACGTTTCTGCTGCCAGAAAAGCTAGATGCAGCGCCAGGCTCATTTTGAAACCTGCCAGAGCCATCTAGCCATTTGCCATCTGGCATAATATAAAAAGCTTCTTTAGGATTATTAGTAGTACCTACAAAAGCTTCTGCTTCTTTAATTTTCTTAAAATCTATCATACATCTTTACCTTATTATGCAAATGGCGCATTAAAGTTATTCTGATCAGTATTAAAGCCAAAGACTTCTTGATCTTCATACTCTCTAATTTCTTCTGCAAATGGCACATGATCAAGCTGGCCAAGATGCTGACCTTCAAGACCAAGAATATTTCTATTAATGTCAAGCACTTCTCTAAAGCCAAGCTTAATAGCTTCTCTGAAAATCAGAGTAATACCGAAGCAAATATAGCCGTTGCTTTGCGGATCGTCTGGTAATTGGCCGCCGCCACCACTGCCACCTTCACCGCCTGGCTCTGGACCAAAAGAAAACTCTTGCTCGATAGAAGCCAAAACTAAGTTGTAATTGGCAATTTCATTAAATAGAACAGCTATAATGTGTACATCAGCATTATAATTATTCTTAGATACAAACCTAACGTGAGTTGTAGGATACCATTCACCACCTTCCCATATCGGCGTACCTATCGCTGAATCGCCTTCTTTATAAAACTTCGAATAATCTTTTGTCCATGCATTGACGAATGTATAATCAGCGCCACAGCAAAAGTTTACAAAGTCCATAAACGTACCGGTACCTTTCTCATACCAGTACTGTCCAATAAAACGGCAGAATGCAAGGTAATCTTTATTATTAAACAGAGATGCAGACTTGCCAAGCTGAAGACCGAGTGTATTCAGCTGCTTAACAACAACTTCATTGCTCGGTAGCGTCCAATCTTCCAAAGAAATAAGCTCTTTAGAATCCATAATTTTTTGCTCAAGCTGTGGATTAGACAACCACATGTTTCTAATGTTCTTAAGCAAGAATATTTGATTATAAACGTGCTTATCAAAGACTTCATCAATCGCATCAAAAAGATCAGAAAAGAATTTTGTATTCTTTATATATGATGGCATGATAGTTTTAAATGGCAGCTTATAGCCTAGCCGCAATGCTCTATCTATGCCAACATCTGGATAGTCTTCAGTAAAAATAGACATAATTACGATCCGCTGCTAGTTAACGTACTGACACGTTGCTGACGATCTGCAAACTCTGCTACTACTGTCAACTTACCAAGTGAGTTATACTTAAGCTCTGGCATTCTGTATCTAGTAAACTGAGACGTATCTGGTGTATCTCGACCAGTATCTTCATAATAAACTTTACCAGTCTTATTATCAATGCTAGCACTACTTGCTTGTATTGTCTTAAGAAGACCTATAGACTCACCTTTACGACCAAAGACTTTATACGTAACAGCTGAAGACACTGGTTTCCAAAAAATCTTTACCTTAGAATTAGCTTTCGTTACTTGCGGATGGCACCAAGAGTTTACCTTAGATTCTGTGCCATCTGCTTGCACGTATACAACACCATATGAATAGAAATACGGCGCTAGTGTACCGCCAGATGCTGTAATCTCATATGTAAGATCAGGTGACGATGGCTGAGTTACGATCATCTCTTCTGTAGGCTCTTCAACAACTACATAAGCAATACCAGCGTCTGCATTTCTCACGGCAGTAATAATATCACTTATATAGAAGTCTGTCATTAAAATGCCAGACTTAGGCGAAAACAGTGCTTTAATAGCAGATGTTGCATTTCGCTCTACATTAGATAAAACTGATGAATTATAGCAATAAAGCTTTATAGAAACATTTCTCTTAACTGGCGTTGCGTCTATCCAAACAAATCGGGTAGAATACATCGATTGCTGCTGACACCAATTACAAAATTCTTGCTTTTGCTCATCATTCCAAGGAGATGTAGTAATGCCAGTTACAGTAATGACGTTCATTAGCTTTACATCACCAGGATTTCTTTCACGCTGTGCTTGCGTAAAAGCATCTACAACACCAGGATAAGTATTGACAATTGCTTGATACTGCGACTTAGTAACAGCAGAGCCATACGTGCCAAAAGAACCTGCTGTACTATTCTTATACGCTAGTGTAGACTTTTGATTAGCACCGCCTGATGGATTCTCTAATGACTTTCCACTTACTTTAGAATAGCCAGAAATAGAAATATTACTGCCAACTGCCGTATAGTTATTGCCAAATGCACCTTCAGTTGTACAGTATATGATAGTCACAGTATCATTAATACCTGGCATAGTGCCAAAGCGAGCATTACCAAACTGTACTAAAAGACGACCTTCTGCTGTTGTACCATCCATATACGCTGGAATGTTCTTATAATTCCAGAGTGATCCATATGCTTTGTTAATCAATTCACCGTTAACAAGCACATGCACATCAGAATCTGATACGCTAAAGCCATCTTCGTCGCTGACAAAAGACTGCAGCTCTGTACCAACGCCGCTGAAAATCTTTACGTGAACACTGCCTTGATGTAATATAGTTTCAACAGCCTTATTCGCCTTAAGCGTAATAACTTCGCGGTTAAAGAATGAGTAACCAGCGCATAGAAACTGAGTAAAAGCTGGAATCGTTGTATCTAATTCTGACGTTAATGAGATCTTCATGCTAGCAGGTAAACGTCTAGTCAAACGTGTACCTTGCATGATTGCAATTGACTTAATAGCGTCATCTAGCACAGCAGTTTCTTGAAAGCAATTAGTATATGCATTCATAATCTGCTGTTGGCAAAAAGCGCCTAATGCTGCTATAGAATCAACTAATGCAGTACCAACCTGCGTAGTCAAATTGCCTTTCCAAACATTGCTAGCGCTAAGCTTGGCTTCTAAATCTTGCTTAAACTGTGAAGGATCAGCAGATAAGTCAGAAAATGTTGTTTGCTGTGCCATGATAAATTTGTACTATTTAGAAATTGTTAGATCTACAGACTCGACACTGCTAGTTGGCAAATACGTTGCTGCAATATGCACAGAGTAGGTACCAGTATAAGTATTAGGAATAACTGTTGTACTAGACCTATTTATTTGAAGACGTGGTTCCCAGCGCTGTATGCAGTTGATGATAGATGTTCGTAGCTTTTCAGCAGTAAACTCATCGCACGGTTCTTGTAAAAACCAGTATAAGCTGCTACCGTATTCAGGCTCAAATATGCCACCACGATCGCCAACAGGACAATTAAGCAATGCGTACAAACTGCAGTATAATACAGCTTGCGCATCTGGAAGTCTAGCTGGAAGATTGTTTTCACCAAACAGCGGATTTATATCTGACCAAATTGCATCGTTAAGATCAATTTGCGCTCTAGTTAAAGCTGCCATAATTAGTGTGGTCCTGTAGTTTCTCCATACTCGCCTTGTGCAGTATGTGTATGGCCAATAAGCTCAACACCACCAGCGTTAAGCGAGCTACTAACCTTAACGTTTTGAAGCGTAGCAGTACCAGCACCACCGCCATATCCAGTCGTAATAGACTTACAATTAACAAGACCAGCAAAGTTATTTGTTGGACAATCAAATGTAGATGTATTAGCTTTTACTTTAAACGTAGAGCACTCAGTATTTGCTGTTGTACACTTAACGTTAGCCGTTGTAGCATTAATTGTCGATGTCTCTGTATTGACTGTTGCAGACTTAGATGCGCTAATAGTAGATGTCTCGCATTCTGTTAATGCATCTTTGCATTTAACATATACTCTGCCATCTTTATTAAGCTCAATAATAGTACCAGATGAATGAGTAAATGTCCAAGTCTGCTCTTTCATATCAACTAGCAGCTTATTGCTAGACGGATCTACAAAACCGTATTTATCTGGCGTATCATATTCTGCATTTACATTAGCTTTAGTTTGAACACAGCCACGATATACTGGAAATGAGTCATCACCATGCTGGCATTCAATAACGACTAATGCACCAACGGCCGGAACACCGTACATGCCAAAGCCAGAGCCTTGGCCAAATACAGGATTCTTTAATGGCATGCACCAAGGTACTTCATTTTCGCTTGGCTCATATAGCTCTGGAACGCGTACCTGAATTCTGTCTAAATGAAGAGGATCATTATTATTAACGACCTCTCCAATAAAAAGTTTGCCTTTTAAAGATTTATCAGGCGCTTGTGTGTTAATATCTAAGAATGACATATCTTTAATTAGCGTAATACTTAGCGTTAGTACCAATTCTAGATGCTAGAATCTTTTCATAGTATCTAGAAGAATCATCAATATAAAGTATTCTAGCAGTTGTTACATAAATACCAGAGTCTTTTTCATCTGGTTTGCCTTCGCTGTCTACTGCGTAGAAATTGAATGGAACACACAGCGTAAGTGGTGTAATTCCAACGCAAATAAACTCTGCATTGACAGTGTATAGCCCTTTTAGGCGCTTATTTTGATATACTGCATCTTCAAAATGCTTAGACACATTGCCGCAATCTATAGGCGCATAGGTAATAATCTGCTTATTAAACATGCCACGTACAACAGAATTGATCGACGGCGATGAAACATTTTGCTTTACAGTAACAGACTCTATTTTATCTGTATGCGCATCAGCAACGACAGATTGCTTAACTCTGGTCATATAATAACCGCCATTCGATACATTCATGCCAGACGCAGCACTAACTTTATAAGATGAAACTAAGCATTCATCATCTGAATTAGTATTCAATGCCCTAAGTGTAATAATTGGATCTGCTAAATCCATAATATTGGCATAAATCATGCCTTTAAGCATAGTTACGCCAAGTACCATGCAAGAGGTTTCAGATGCGTAGCCACGTTCTGCAATATACTTAGCATACTCACAATTTTTAGAGCATCCTGGCGTCCAAAGCTGCGAATCACTAGTAATTGCGCCGATATATGATAAGCCACACTCTGATGCAAGCGCAGATAATGCGTCTGAGCTTGTGCCTCTAAAAGTCTTTGTTGCTAATCCATTCCAATATACAGGTAAATCCAAATACGCTGTAATCTTATACTTCATAGCATAGTTTTCTTTTTTAGCAGAAAAAGAAAATAGCCTAAAGCTGAGTGTTTGCAGCGTTGTACCTTTATTAGTAATGCTAATCGTTATAGGTATGCCATCTTGTAAGCCTAATTTTTCTAAAAACTTAGATGTATCTACTAAGCTTAGATTTAATTGTGGCACATATAGCTGAACAGACTCAATAATATGAAGTTCTGTAATTCGATTAGCAGTGCTTAATGGAAACTCTGCCTTGCCAAAATAAACAGAAATGGACAAGCCATTTGATAATGCATAACTCATATCACAAACGATGAAGAAACAGAACTACCAATATTACTAGAAGATGAAACACTAGTAAGATATGAAATTGCTTGTGCTTTATCTGGTATTTCTAAAACAACGCCAGGCACAAGCTCAGACAACGGATCATGAATGCCATTGTACTCTAGCAATACACGCCAAAGAGTTGTAGTGCCATAAACATTAAAGCTGATTGTAGCAATACGACCAATGTCTTTTTTAGTCACAGTATAAGTACCAGTCTTATTCAAGATAAAACGAATATTCTTATATGTAGATTTAAATGGATTATAATAATATTTAAGCCCTGAATCAGTATAATACGGCGTACACTGCGACCATTCAACTAGAGATGTTTCCATAGTTAGTTACCTCTTTTAGCTACCTGCTGCTTACTACTGTTACTGCTCATTACTGAACAGGTCTGAAATACCAGAAGAAACGCTCTTTGAAGCATTTCCAATAGCTGACGTTGCAGCATTAGTAAATTTACCGGCAGTATCTTTAACAAAGCTGGTAATGCCAGATGTTAATGAAGACGTAAGCTGAGAGTTAACAGGCTCTTGCATCTTTTCATACATGTCTTTATCAACAACAGGCTTAGGCTCAGAAGTAAACATTCTTTGAACGTCACCATAGCAAGTACTGAATAATGGTCTAAATGTTAATTCTACTGTTGCAGACATTGGCCAACCAGTATATGCATCTATTTGTGAATTAAACGTGGTGTTTACGCCAGTAATCACGATAGATGGAAACTCTATATACGTACCAATCTTCATGCTGATAGCAGATGGCAGCTTCGTTGCTAGCTGAGTTGCTGGTGAAATATCTAGCTCAGTTATGCTACGTGATACAGGTATTGTGTTCTTAGCATTAGGCTTATTATCCTGCTTAGCGTCTTTACTTGCTAATTCTTCTTCAGGATTTATCAATCCTTTAAGCTTGTTGATATTTTCTTCACCAACAACCTTAGCGGTGCCTTCCATAACGTCATTTGCAAGGCCTTTACAGAAGTTTTGTACTTTGCTTGCTACTTTATTGCCTGTTTCAATAATTCCTGAAAGAATCGAATCATCTTCTTCATCTTTTATATTTTCATCTTTACCTGTAGCTTTATTAGCTAAGTTTTTAGCAACAGATGCAGTTGTGTTTACAACAGTAGTAGTTGCTTCAGATGCATTTTTAACCATCTTTTGCACTTGCTCATCTGTAAACTTCAATGTATCTGTTGGCGAGACAATAAGACCATCTAAATAGCGTGGCGTAACTAAAGACAATAAGTCTAGAATTGGTTGACGTACTTCTTCTAATGGATCTGAATCAGCTTCAAAAACTAGTGTTAAGCTCATATCAGATACTTCAGAACCTTGCCAGTAGCTAGCAGTCAAGAACGGTGAAGTAATTCTTGTTGTTTTAGACAGTCTACTGCCTACAACTGGCATACGAGCAACTAGCTCATTCATTGATTCAGCAAAAGGCTGCTCATATGTTGAAGTAACGCCGAAGACAAATTCTTCTGGCATAAAGCCAACAATAGTAACTGGCGGTTTACTACCACCGTCAATATTATCTCGCTGTATGATAACAGCTGTTTGCAAACTAGATGGTTTCATTTTACTTGCTAGTTATTATCAAATTGAAGAATCTTACGGTCTCGTGCTACGTAAATTGGATCATTAGCCTGAGGCTGTGTGTTGACTTGAATGCTACCAGCATCTGGTGGAATAGATGAGAATTCTAATGATTTCTTAAGATAACGATCATACATCTGCTTAGCTATCTTAAGAGATTCATTGTATTCTTGGATAGTACGACGACGCCAGCCTTTCAAATACTTTCTCTTGCTTGGATCTCTCTGCACTATTCTGTTATATCTATTCCAACGCGCAGCTGCAAAGCCTTCTAATGTGCCATCGCTTTCACGAAGTATCTGCTTAGCAGCACCAACACCCATATTAACAGCAGTATTAAAGTACATGCGTTTCAAAATGTCAGGAACATCATCTACATCTGCAGCGTCCCAATATTCTTTCTTATAGATATTGAAAGCTTGCTCTGCTGTCAAGTTTCTAATAAACTCTTTAGATCTATTCTTATTAAAGTTAATACCAAACCTAGAATAGTCATTTGCACTTGATGCATCTAGCTTATCCCAGCCTTCTTTAATCATTGTCTCGTAGATTTCAGACTCAGCTGAGAAATGCGTAGTTCTTTTAAGAAACTCCTTAGCTGCTGCTAATTTTTCTGCGTTTGTGCCTTCAAATTCAATTGCTGTTGGTCGTACATTTGAAGAACGCCTATACATTGCATTTGTAGCGTTCTCAACAGCACGATATGCAGCTTCTGACAGCTTGTAATGCTTTCTATCTTTGGCTTCTTGATGAGCTCTAGCTAATTCAGCATTAGATTGAGTACGCATAGATAAAAGCGCAGATTCTACTGTCTGCGTATTATCTAATAGCTCTTCTAATTCTGATGCTTTCTCTCGTATGTCTTGCGCAGATACTTTATTTTTAGCTTCATATACTTTATAAGCTACAGCAGAAAAAGCAACAGCACCAGCTGCAGCAACAACTGGATGTCTAGACAACAGCTTAAATGCACCTTTTACAATAGATAAGCCTGCGCTAAGTGCAAGATGCGCAACAGATGAAAGTAGTGTTATAACAGTAGTAGTTGCTGCAATACTAGCTCTAAGTGCAAATAAAGAACTGCGCTTAACAGTTTGCATTACAGCAAATCTAATAGCAAGAGCACCACTTACGAATGAGCCAAATACTGCACTTGCAAGATGCTTAGCAAGAAGAAAACGAGTAGCAAAAGAAAATAGTCCTAGTTGATCCTCTTCTTGATTAGCGTCGATAATGCGCTCATACATCTCTACGTCTGTATCTGCGTCATAGCTCTGTGCTTTAAGCGAGTAGTCAGATACAGCAAAGCCAGAAGCTGCTAATGCATTTTCAACCTCAGGAATGAGATATATAAGCTCTTTTTTATAGCCTGGATTATACTTAGGCAAAGCAACTGTATCAAACGTCATGCTAGGCCACCATTCAGTATGAGCATGTCATTCTGCGGAAAGTTTTGAATAGACTCTGTAGAAATAGCCTTGCCACTACTGCCAGATGCCTGCTGCGGTATAGCAGACTTGCTAAGAGCTGGCTGCTCTACTGCAGTTGGCTCAAGCGTATTAGTCTGAGCTAGCTTAGCAGTTTCAGTATTGGCTGATCTGACGCTCTCTAAGCCTTTGCTTAATGAATCTGAAGTACCTGCAGTAAATGGTGCCGGCTGATTAAGACTGGCTGTTGCGTAGTCTGGATTAGTTAGCTTAGCTTCATCGTACTTAACTTGGCCTGGACCAGAGTAAGAAGGCGATGCCATATCTACAGGAATGACGCGTACAGTGCCATTCTTATCTTCATACGGCTTAGCAGCTTCGGTATTCTTCTGAATAGCAGTATCAGAGAAAGACACTTTATCAGCTGTAGGCTTTTCTACTTGCTTTACAGTATCTGCTAGTTTAGCTACTACTGACTTTACAGTTTTATCTGCTTCTATCGCTGCATTACCAGTCGTCTTTTTACTGTTTGAGACATTTTCAAGCAGGCTAGAGATAAGCTTATCCGATGCTGAATTTTCTTTGCCTTTAACTACAGTATCAACCTGTTTGGCAAAATCTGGATGATCTTTTAAGTACTTTTCCCAAGCTCCGTCTACCGCTTGCTTCTTATAATAGTCATCAGTGTTTTCATCAAGAGTAGTTGCACCAAGCAAATACTTAACATGCGTAGGACTAGACTTAATCTCATCTTGCAGCTTTTTGCCTTCTTTAGACTCTATAAACTTATTAAAGAGATCTTCATTAGACGTAATTTTGCTGCGATGCTCAGCCTCATCAAAGATTGTCTTGCCACCAAATACTTTGTCATAGTCTAAGCCAATTAAAGACAATGCAGCTTTGACAATAGACTTAGTCATGCCTGAGACAATACCAAGCGCTATTTGCGCAATCTCAAGCTTATGCTGCCAAATCCAGTCTAGAGTCTTAACGACAACAGCGCCAATCAATTCGCCAATCTTTTCACTAGTTTCTACTGCAAGATTAAGACCATCTTCAGAAAGCCAGTCACCAATAGATTTTTTCCAATTTGGTGCTATTTCATTCAAGGCGTTAATAATAGCAGATGCTAAGAATGCAATACCAAACCATTTTGCATACTTACTAGCTTTAGACGTATATTTCTTTAGCTGCTTTTGTATATATGCTGCTTTACTCTTAGCTTGCTTAAGCCAAGTGCGCTTCATATCTCTGTATACAGCAGCTCTATACTGTCTATATGCAGCATCTGAGAACTTGCCGTTATTCTTTTCAGTAGTTTTCAGCGTGTCTAAGCTGTCTTTGATGTCTTTAATATTGCTACCAAACTTTTGCGTTTTTAGCGTACGAGCAAAATTATCTTTTGCAATTTGTAAGAATCGACTATCATACTGATTAAATAGTCTATTGTCTAAAAGCCGAGAGCTAAGAATTGCAGATATAGCACGTTCAAAAATAGATGCTTGCTGACGTCGTACATCTGAAGAATCTTCTGCTAAAGCAGTAGACTTTTTGCTGTCTTTAATTTGCTCTTTTAACTCGCTTATAGCGCTATCATTAGAATTACTTATACGCGCAGCGTATTGATCAAAGTCCTCTTCTTCATCTGATTCAATAAGTGTACGAGCAACATTAGACATCATCCTATTATCAGATGTACCTGCGTCGTCATTTGGGCCTCCAGCTACGCGCGAAGCAAAACCAGACTTGTTGCTATGACTTGCTTCATCATTGGCAGCATTACTAGATTTATCTATATGCTTTGATGCCGCTTCTACAATACCTTTTTTATCTGTAAAAGTAGATGCTATCTTATTAGAAACGACATCTGCCATAGCATTAATAGCATCATTCGTGACGCTTTTATTGCTATCATTATCTACAAGCCGACGAATAAATCCTTGTTTTGTCTCTGCTTGCTCTTGCAGTGCTTTAGAAACCATTCCAGATATAGTGCTATTCTTAATCCTAAATAGCATCTCATCTGTTTTGACTTGCATGCGACGAACATCTCTAATGAGATCATCTAGCAAGTCCATATGATCTTCTAGTGCAAGTTCTACTGCTTTTTTAATAAAGTATGCACTTTTTTCTAAAGCAATAGAAATAGCAACTTCTAGTAAGCGGCGAAGCTCAGATGTGCTAAGTAACTGATGTTTCTTAGCTGCATCTTTAACAGTCTCTTTAACAGAGTCTTTTGCAGAGTCTTTTGCTGCTTTAACAGCCTTATCAAATGCTTCTGAAGCTGATTTAGACTGAGCCGCGTAAAGCTGTTTGAGCTTTTCGATATCTGACTTAGCAGCTTGGCCATTAGCCAGTTTATCGAATAGCGGCACAGTCTGGTCTTCTAGCTTAGACCATCTCTTCGCTGCTTTTGCTCTTGCAGCTTGAATCGCGTCCATACTGTATCCTGTATTACGTGCAATAAAAAAGCTCTTAGAGCCGTTAATGTGCCCTAAGAGCTCTCTAATTGTATTAAATTTATTTACTTAGTAGAAATAAATCAAAAGCGTGCTGTCATCATAGAACTCTATATAAACTTGAATATTCATATTCTTGTAAATACAATTCGTTATAAAATCTTCAAGTTCATACCCTGTGCAGGCACCAAAACAACAATGCCAAGAAATAGCCCCGTCTGTCGTCAGCCAAATGCCTTCAATTTCTTTATCAAAGAATTTAGCAAGTGGTCGAATAAAGAGATCATTTTCAGGATAATGATTTTTCTTAGCAGTATCGGCTAAAAAGGCTGCTACTTTTGCTTCATTATCTGTGAAATCATCAACAATATTCAAGCTGTTATATGACAGCTTAGCAGTTCTTGCGAGCACCATGATAAAGCCTCGATAAAAATTAGCAATATGAAAATTATAGCAAAAGCTGTGTATGACGTAAACTAATCAATACACATTTTGTTTTTCTTAACGGCTTCTATGCGATCTTTACGAGACTTAATTGCTGCGTCTGACAGATACATAAACTCACGTATAGGCATATTGTCATCTGCGTAGATATGGTATTCTTTTGCTAGCAGCAGCTTTCTATCTAGATACTCTTGCTCACTATAGATCGGGAAAGAAGCTGTGAGCATCAAGACGTACTCTCACACGCCTGGTAGCACCACACTCCTTGCATCGAACAGTGATTACTTCATTAACGCCATAATTAGGAATAGATTTACCCAAATTAATCAGCTTAGTGTAGTCTTGCTCATCCATATTGCCAATCATCTTAACACGATCACGAAGTGTTAAGCCTGGACCATGCAAATAAGCAGCAGCATTAACTAAGTATAGATAAGCAGTATTAGGTACCTTTTCTACTTTGCCAGTAGCAGGATCTGTTTGTTCCATCATAAAATGATCGTCTTCTGTAAGCTCTACAATATCACCGTAGGTTGCAGCGCCGACAGAAATGCCTTCAGGCACATAATCTAAGCCTTCAAATGTAGGAATGAACTCTGAAAAATCAGGCTCATAATTCTCATCAATAAACTTAGACTCTGGCACTAGTGAATTAAGCGTTTGAACGATCTCTAACGATGCCTTTCGCTTTTCGCCAGATTCTACTTGCTTAATATGCTCTGGATTCTTACAAACAGTACGCACAGTAAATGGCGTAGTCATGAAGAAGTGTAGCCTAATCCAATACATAAGATATGTAAAATCAGGCTCAGTAAGTTTATATGCTAAACAATTTTCACCAGTACTAGTTGACAGCAGAGAATCAATAACTTCAACAACTGGACGTACGGCCTGCTGCTGATATGCTGCTGCAAGCTTAGCACGATGATGATTTCGCATCGGCTTTACATAAAGATCTTTAAACGTATAGAACTTAAATCTAGATGGAAGATCAATAGAAATTGCCTGGCTCATATCAACGTGCTTGGCTGCTTCTTGCACGCTAACTGCGGGATTTGCTTGAGTTGGAATATGATTCTTAGCAGCAGACTGATCTAAAAGCGTAGACCGAGTAGGCTGAACACTAGAAAATGCGTTCTGCGCTAGCTGCTTCGCCTGATTTGCGTTAGCTTCCTGAGCTTGTGCTCTAGAATAAACTGTCTTGACAGACCCAGTTGAAGAATCAGTAATCCGAGTAATGTTAATCTTTGGAGCGGACATATTAAACAATTGCCTACTAGAGCAAAAGAAATTAAACTTAATATCTATTTATTAACTAGCTGCCTTCACCACTGCCGGCGTCGTCTGCAGAATTGCCAACCCAGTTGTTAAATGCAGTCTTAGCTTGGCCCATAAGCGGTTTAGCAGCAGCTTTACCTGCGTCAAGAACAGCATCTACACCAGCCTTAGCAATCTTCTTGATAGTACCGCTAATAGCATTTTGAATAGTACCAGTAATAGTATCAAGATTGCAGCCGTTTATTTTAACATCTGATACTGCAAACTCAGCTGTATACGAAATTCTATCGCCAGAAGAGTTAAAACTAGATGTTGCGTCAAAAGAAGTAAGCCAACAGCCAATGTATGTAATGATAAAGATATCTTGGTTATAAGGACTCTTAGCAATAAGACGTATGTCATTCTTATAGCCAGAAATACCTTTAAGCTGTTTGCTAGGCTTAGGCGTACCGAACAGTCCAGGATAAGGATTTATCAAATTTTTCCATGCATTAAAGTATCCAAAAGACGTATTATTAACGTCTGCGTATACTTGCATAGTCACATTTTGAATGCTTCGAGTAACTTCTGGATATGGTACGGCTGTACCTTCTATAAAGACATATCTCGGTGCAAATGAAGGAATAACAATAGAGCAAGTTTCTATGTATTCTGGATCTAATGTGTATGTCTTATCTAAAATCAATGGCGGCAGCTGAACTTCCCAGTCAAATGATGTCAACGGGTCTGGTCTAGCTAATGCTTTAGCAAGCATGCCAGTACCAAATGAACCAAATACTGACGGATTAGACAGCAAGCTTAACGGATCATTTATAATTCCACTAACTCGTTTTTCATAGTGATTTAAAGTAGAAAAACCAGTTGAGGCTTTGTCCATAAATCCAACAGCCATTTTACGGTCCCCATAAGAAGATTAGCGCTGGATTAGGCGGCACTGTACCAGTTGTTGACGGCATTCTAAGCGTATCTATTGATGATATGCTTGGACGATCAAGCTGTGGCAAATAATGTCCTGGATGATTCTCTCGTACAGTTAAAAGACTTTGTGAGTCTCTAGCACTATACAAATCTCTATCAATAACCTCTGCTTTTGGCTTTACATACGATGGACGCTCTGCGTATTTCTTACCAACTTTATACCTAATATATGTGCCAGATGCATGTCCTTGATCTGCAAGTCTTACGCCTAATGCTGAAAGCGCTGCTTGTGGTCTTACATCTGGAGCTATACAATAGAACAATGTATCGTTGGTAAAAGACTGAAGCGCTAGAAAATCTCGAGTAATCTGTGCTTCAACCTCTGGCGTATAGATATCGTATGAAATAGCAATGTATACTGGAGTACTCATCATTACTCTCCTGTAAAACCTGCTAGTTTAGATATACCTTTGCTTGCATTTGCATTAGCAATCGTCTTTCTGTAGTTAAGATCGCTATGCATACGAGCAGCAATCTTAGCTAGTTTCCAGTTTTGATCTTTTCTATCTTTTTCTTGATGAAGTGACCAGTGCTTCTTGCCAACAGAGTCTGTATATGTCATGTCTTCAGGCACAGCGTCTTCAAAATAAGACAAAATAGATGTTCTACGACGATCTAGCTTAGACTTATTAGACATTGCAGTAAGCAATGGCTTCAGATTAGCTTCTGTATATTCATCGTCTTGGTTATTGTCATCAGTAACAGCAAATTGCTTAAGCTCGTCTCTAGTCTTTTTATCTTCTTTAAGATCTCTGACTAAAGAGTCGTAGTCAAGACCAGCAGCAGAAATCCATGTCTTAATTGCAACAGGAACACCAAGCTCTGACAGATTTTGCAGCATATCAAACTGAGAATCTTCTTCTCTAGTTGTAAGCTCTTTGTGCCAATGTAGCTTAGGCATTAACAGATTCTGCCTATTTGTAATATTGAACAAGAAGTCAATAGGATTATCACACCTATTTTTTGTACCTTCTTTATACAGACCTTTGACAACGGCAATAAGCGGAAAGATCTTGCTGTAAAAGATCTTATTTGTCAAATGATCTCTATATGAGTTGACAGTTTCAATAAACGTAGAATATGCAGATTCAGATGATGAGTAAGATGCATCACCAGACAAAAAGGCTTCAGATATACCAAGTGCTCTTAGCTTCATTGATACAAGCTGATCTGCTGTGTCTGTCCACTTCCAAAAATCACCAGCAGGTCTGACATCACTGACCTGAATAGCATTTCTAGTAGCAACCCAAGCGCCGTTAGGATCATTCTCAGACATCTGGAACTGCTGTACAATTGCTGCTAGCTCTTCAGATGTTGGTGTCCAAACATCATCGCCAGCAGTAATATGTGATGTTGAGCGCTGACGGCGCTGTGCTTCAGTCAATGTACCCCTGAATAGCGTCTTTTCAATAAGATACGTCGGCAGTAGTGTTTGCAGATATGATGTATAAGCACGATCAAGTAAGCATCTACGACCAATAAACAGCGTAGAAATAGGATCAAGCACAAATTGCTCTTGCTTAAGCAACTCGATAATGCCGCGAGGCATCTCTTCTAAGTACTTATCTACATATGTAGAATGATTGTTCAAGAAGTTTTGCATCACGCCTGAAGTATGCACAACAACTTCAGGATCAACATTATTAAAAGGCGATGCAGTTACTTGACACTGCAAGCTGTCATAGGACAAAATGTCCATGAAGCACTTTGTTGCATCATCAAAGACTAATGATCCAGCATAAAAACCATCTACAAGATAAGCTGTAGAAATCTTAGGCAGCAAATCTCTAATGCCTAAACGCTCTAATGCATCATTATAGATTTTTAGCTGCGCATCGCTTAGACCACGAAGTTCCCAATCTGAAAACGGAAAGCTTGACTGAATATTGACAGCACAACCACCAACAGCATCATATAAATAAATGTCTCTGTAGAATAGAGACAGCATAGATGAATCAATGTCTGATGGCTGCGCTGGAATCAAACCAGTCATGTAAAACTGATAGTTGTTAGCAGCAAAGAAGTTGACAGACGTAGACGTTGCAGGCGAAGCTTGCCCTATTGGTCCAAGTGTATTATACATGTCTGCAGTAATAGCATGATTTTTCTTAGCTGCAGCTGCTAATGGAGCATTACTAGAACCAGCATGCGGCTTAGTAACAACTCTACCATTTGCTACGCCCATAACCTGGTGTCTAGCAAACATAATATGATTCCTTATCGTTGAAGAAGATCTTGTGCTTGTCGCTTAACATCAACAAAGCCTTTATTGACAAAATCCGCAATTCTATCTCTAGATCTGACTACCTGTGCTCTAAACTTTTCATGATCAGACGGTGACATATACGATCTAGCGTCTTCTTCTATCACTTTAAGCTCTTGAACAATTTGCATACCTAAGTCAAGAATAAACGGACGTATTACTTTATCGACTACTGTGACGCCAATTTGTCCACGCGCTGAAATAGCTTGTAAGTCTACAAGAAGCTCTCTCAGCGTAGTTACCATCGTATTAAACTGGTAGGTACCTCTTGCGCCTTTAGAAATACGAATGTTATTCTCAAGAAGTGGAATAGCATCAACGCATGACTGCGCTAGTCGTTTATACGTTAAAGTAATAGCGTTGTCAGAATCACCAACTTCCAAAAGCTCATTGATTTTAGTTGCGTCTTGCTCTAGCAAAGACTTTAATTGCGATGGCTTAATATCATCAATTTTAGCTGGAAGTGTACTTTTCTTAGGCATTTTAACAGCAAATATGTTTATTACTTTTCGATGTCAGTGTCTGCAATCGGCAAAACAATCCGATCTTCAAAGCAGCACAGGCAAGGAATAGTATTAGCAAAAACACGAGTCATTGGCTTGCCGCATTCAGGACATAAGCCTTTGCCAGCAATATCTTCACTCATATCAATTCTGGCTTTAATCTGCTTCTTTGCTGTAATTTTTGTGCTAAAAGCAGATGACTTAATATTTTGCTGAGGCACAACAGCCCAGCCTTTAGGCATCTTCATCTCTAAACCTTCTATTCTTTTTAATCTTTAACGGTATTAATGACGTATCTGTTACTTGAGCAATTACATCATCAATAGAAAAATCAATATATTGCTTAGTACCAGATTCTAAGCCAAAACAGCCAATTAGAGCAGAGTCTAGCTGATGCGGTGCAACTTGCAGCTCATTGTAAATCTGTCTAAGATCTATATTAAACCGTTTTTGATAACGATTTTTCCAAGTCGCAGCAGTTGTAAACAATACAGGCAAACCAAAGCTGCTTAAAATTCCAAGCATTATGCATACGCATTCAATTGTTGTACCACGAAGACCACGTGATTGAAAACGCTCTGCAATAATAGCAGATGGCTTACCTGCAGATATCCAAGCTTGCACTTCATCTACAAATTGTTGTCTTTCTCGAATAAAAGACTTAATGTCATGAAGCGGATGTGTTAAAACTGTATTAGCTAGAACAGTAATTGTCTTTGAAGACTTATCATATTCTACTAAAGAACAGCCCATGTTAACAGAGCCTGGATCAAAAGACAATACTCTAACTGTATTTTTTGCCTGTTCTAAAAAATCTGGTATAACATATTTTAAGTCAGGCATTATAAACTATGCAAAATTGTCTTATTTTATAAATCTATATTAAACTTAATGCTATTTATGAAAAATCCCAATAGGCAAAATACCTATTGGGATTACAAATAACGCATAGCTTAATAATTAGCTAATGCCTAATTCATCAATGTTGATGATAATGTACGGACTTGCGCCATAGACATCTACGATAGATACGCTATATTCGTACCTTTCACCGTATGCCTTAAAGTAGTACTGGAACTTAGTAACTGGCGTATCTGCAAAGAATTCACTTTCTTCGAAGCTACAACCACAGTTCTGAAATACTCTGTAAATCCAATCTACTGTTTCTCTAAGCGAGAACTTCTGGCTAGGAAAAGCAGTTCTATATAAATGACCATTTACACTAGTATCTCGAACAGGCTTAGAGTACTTAGATAAAAAGCTGATAAGCTGACGATCTGACATATAAAAACCTTAGAAAAATGAAGATCTGCCTACAACAACTGGCATAGGCATAGAAATCTTTGTCTCGGATCTAATATACTGATTAAATTCTGAAAGACGAGAAGAAATCTTTTCTGAATGAATTTTTGTAATGCCAAGTATGACAGTTCTTAAAATGTCGTCTGTTAATCCTTGGGCTTTATCAGGACAAAGCGCTGGACCAGCATCAACAACTGTAGAAAATTGAAGAAGCAAATGCTGAATTGGCTTTGCCATAAACTCTGTTCTATAGTCTTCTACAGATGATGAAAGAACTCGCTCTATATCTAGCGCTGATAAGAATGGAAAAACAACAGTTTTGTTAGCAATAGACGCTTTTGCTGCTTCAAAATCTGAGCGCTTTAACGTGTAAAAGTCTGCACGAGTAAAAGGTTTTTTATTTGTTGCAAGACCCATATCTTCTCTAAGACGATGCAACAAGTCAATAGAGTTCCATCTATCAGCTACGACATAGCATACATTAAGCTGCTTGGCTAATGGCAAAATCACATTAGCATACATCTTAGTAAAGTTAATTACTCGGCCTTTAATTGGCATGCATTCTAATGCACATGCAACTATTGTCTTATTCTTTACTGGATCATAATAAAGTACAGAAACAGAAAATGAGTTGTTTGTATATCCAGCGTCTAATGACATAATAGATGGATATGGTATGCTAGATGTTTGCTTTAGCTCACCCCAGGTTTCATACTCATCTGATCGCTGAATAAGCTGATGCGTTGGTGGTGCACCGTTAAATAGCTTACTTACAATCTTTGCATCAAAGAATGCCATCGACGTATCTGTAGGCTGCGCACCAAAGTCTCGAAGAGCTCTAGTGTAATTTGCCTTAAATGCAGAAGCAATAAGATTAGAGTTTCTTTCAAGAGTTGGATTAACTTCCCATGTTGGTAACTGTAGCGCAAAAACAGAATTATCTGTTTGAGACTGCTTAAGCAATCGCATCACCTTATCTCGATTAGAAATAGGTGATGAAACAGACAACATAAACGCTGGCGGTGCAGAATGGTATCCTGCTTCTTTTAGCTTATCAATAGCTGATGTAACAGTAGCTAATGAATTAAGCAAAGATGTATATGCTTCATCTGGCGAAGCACGTCGATTAACGTCATCGTCTACATCTTCATTTGTTCCTGGTGGAAATAAGCCTAATTCGTCAAGAAAAGTCATGAAAGACGTATTACCACGCAATGTAGACGCTGTTGGACCAGTAGGAAAACAAAATAGCTTTTTATTGCCAATAGCAAGCTTAGTTGCAGAGTTTAGCAGTAGCTTATTGCCTGTTTTGATTCTATACTGCTCAAGTAAATCAAAGTACTCTTGAAACCATGTAGAGCCATCAACAATATTCTTGAAAGGCGTCCAAAGAACTTCTACTGCTTTCTTAAATGTAAGAGAGCAGAAAATGCCTGTAAGCTGAGTAGATTTCTGCATATATGGTGAAAGCTCTGCAAGCATAGGATACTTCAAATATCTATGCAAAGTATATGCAGCTATTGATGCAGCTGTTGATGACTTGCCTGATCTCTGACCAAAGATATACACGCCTTGGTTATATGGATTTAATGCGCCAGAGTGCACTAGTTCATAATGCGTTCTACCACAAACAGGACAAACACCATTTTCTAGTATGACTAAGCGCTTCTTATGCTTAAGATCAATAGTAGGAAAGTCTTTAGGAATATTGAAAATATCCAGATACTTCTTATTAGAGCAATATGGACAAATCTCGCCAAGTAGCATAGCTGCAGCCCAATATTGCCTGGACCACGGTGGATGTGCGTCTTTGCCTATAATATTAAAGCAAAAATCGTAGTAATTGATTGCAGCTGGCAGCTTACGATCATCAATTCTAAAGTCACGAACAGTACCAGTAACAGGATCTAGCAAAGACGACATAAACTCTTTATAGTCTAAGTCATCTGCTACATCATGAGTATCTGCTGTAATGCTGGCTGCTTCTATAAATTGAGAATCAGATGCTAAAGAAGCACCTTGACTCAAATTGCCAAGGTGCTTTCTCTCAGAGCTAGAAAGCAGAGAAGAAAATAAGTTCTCTGCTTCTAGCTCTTTTAGCTTTCTCGCGCGTGCTTCACTTTTCTTCATTAAGGTTTTACACTAGCTGTAAGTTATCTGTCTTAATATTGTTAAGCATAACAAGACGTTGCTTAACGATATTAGCAATCTCTAACTGACTATACCTAGACGTATCAAGATACAAAAAATGATCTTGATAGTCTTGAGAAATATCTAAGCTCTTCAAAAGCTGAAATGCGTAAATAAATGCGTTTCTATGCTTAGCATAATCAGAAATAAAGTTAACGTCTGATCTACTATTATTAAACTCTATTTCATTTGTTGCTTTAAGACGTTCAAGCCAGTCTTCTTCACTAGATACATCCAAGTATACGATAAGTGTATTCTTAATGTAGCCTTCAGTAACGTCATAAACCCAAGGTCTATTATAAAGCCTACTATATGCGTACTGGCTTAAAATACCTCTTGCTTTATAAGAGCAGATATTAGGAAATACGCCTAGCATTGTATCTCGTAATGTGTCTTTACCACATTTATCAATGCCTTCAAATTCTACATTGAAGACTTTAAGCTGGATATACTCTTGCTCAAGCATAATACAGTCCTTATAAAAATATAGCAGTAAGCAACTATAGTAATTATACTATAAATTTACTTACTGCTATCATGTAAAGCTACCTAGTTACGCAATAAATTAGCGATTGTAGTAGTCAACTGTCTTAATGCGCTTTTCAGCAACAAGCCCAAACTCAGGATCATAAGTAGACGGCAGTTCTTCGCCTGCGCGTTCAGCAGCCATCCACTTTTCAATCATTTCCTTTTCACCTTCAAGAAGAAGCTCAGGACGATGCTTATACATCTCTTCAAGCTCGAGCTTCCAAGAAGACTTACGCCAGTCGTTATGTGCAGGCTCACTAAATTCATAGCCTTCAGGCGTTGGATAACGAGCAAAGTCATTATTGTATGTATGATCTCGCTTGTACCAAGTCTTACGATCAGTAAACGCAAACATCCATTCATATAGCTTCTTGCTCAGTGGATCAGTCACAGCATCAATAGCCTTACGAACTTCGTAGCGCATCAAACGATACATATAGTTGATTTCATCAGCGAAGTTGTTTTCTGTACGCGTATTGCAAGAACGTGCCCAATCGCTGAAAGAAGCGTTGTACGTAAGAGAAATCGTTTGGCTATGCAGACCAAAGTAACGAGATTCCATATACGTTACACCAGCTTCGCACATATCAATATAGACATCTTCAAGAAGCTTCTGAGCAGCTTCAATCTTAGCCATCCATTCAGGATTCTTATAGATGTAACGAGGAACAATAAAGTCTTGAGTCAGTGGACGAACATCGCCAGACGCAGAGCAGAAGAAGCCACGTTCACGCGTAAGCTGCGCGAGATTGATACGAGAAATGTTTTCAATCTGGAATGCAAGATTCTGACCTTCAAGTGCATACTTAGGAAACGTCTTGCCAGTCACAATCTCATCAATAATACGAATTGCTTCAGGATTTTCAGGCGAGTATTCACCAAACGTTGCTTCATTAAACTCAGCGTACTTATTGAAGTTGTATACTTCTTTAGCAAGATCATTGCCTTTAAAAGCGATCAAACGGACCTTAATATTTTCATAGCCATTGTGAAAATGTGCCATAATGCTCTCCTTGTTTAAAGATAGTTTGCTTCTTTCAGAAGTCTATTGACTTTATCGATTGATGCATCAACGCGCTGATTAGCGTTTACAAAAATCTCCATAATGTCTGGAGACGTATTGCCTAGACGTTGCTCATTAATACAGAACTGCAGCACAGAATAGTTATCTGCAAGCTTTACTACAGCTTCTGCAATTTCATCATCTAGCTTTGCTTTGAAGTAAGACCAATTCTTTGAGTAGTACTGATCTTCTACTGTCTTCAAAAATGCTGCAAAATCAGGATACAGCTTCTTGACATTATGTGGAATGTCAGACGTTATAGATTCAGCGCAGTCATGAAGTACGGCAAGACGAAGAATTCTAAGCTCAAGCTCTTCTGGAAGCTTCAGAAGCTGAACAATCTTAAGCGAAAAAAGCGCTACAAAGAAAGAATGCTCTGCAACTGATTCTTCTTGAAGATGAGTACGATTGTTGTACCGAAGTGTTTTCGCTAATACGTACTCTTTTTCAATCTCATCATTACTGAATTTTTCCAGCATATTTGACAGTCACTTTGTTAAGAATCATTGCAGGAAGCATAGCAAGCTGGTCCATGCTAGTAAAAACATACTGACCAGATTTTGCAAGCATAACATTAAATGGACGATCACCTAGTGTTTCGCAATAGTAGACAATAATCCTGTTAGGACAAGCAGCATTGATGCCTTTGAAATAACCAGCTTCCCAGATAGTACCAATATCTTTTCCATCTGTCACGCAGAAGCAAATATCTGCATTATTGAGATTCTCAATATTATCATTGAAAATAGCTGTACATGTATGATCGTCAGAATCATGCTTAAGAACACCATTCTCTGACGGCGCGTATACATCAAAATGCATATCACGAAGCGCAGCAACAAGACGACGCTCACGTTCAATTTGCTCTTCATTAAAGAAAGGCGATGCAAAATAAATTTTCATCTATGTCTCCTTGTAGCGTATTTATCTAATTCAAATACGTAAGTTAATTATACACTATTTTTGTGTACTGTGTGCTGCTTGCTTTTGTGCATCTTGCTGCGGCAGCATGAATAGCTGTGTTTGCTTTGGCAAAAGTGTCAAATCATACAACTTTTCTGCTTCATCTTGCGTCAAATCAAACATGTCTGCGATAAAACGCATAACACGTATCTTAGATGACTGAGCAGCAAAACGCTCGGCAAGCATCATCTCTGAAGCATCAATTTCACCAACTTGCTGCTCTATAATTGACTTTGCTTGTGATAAACCACCTTGCAGTGCAATAGCAGTTGGTGCTATTTCAAGTAGAAAGAATTCTCTAACTCTTTCAATCTTGTCTTTAAGCTCTGCAGGCAACTCTGTTGCATATTTTTCACTACGCAAAATAAGCTCTGTGTTAACAGGATCTTCTGCTTCTTTTGCATAAACATTGTCCTTAATAATCTGAATTTCATCTTCTTCATCTACATGAAAAAAGAACTCAGACTTATACTTAGAAGCTCTACTAGATTTATTTACTGAGTTATCCTTTGCGTAAGCAATTGTAGACAGCCGAGAAAGAAATTTATCTTGTTGCTCGGCTGCCTCATCAGAGTCACCAGCAGGCGTATTATTCCTCGCTAGTGTCTTCATCATCGTTGTTTAATGTTCCTTGCATATAGTCTGAGTACTTTGCTTCGGCAATACCAGATTCAATCTGCTTAAAGCATTCTCGTCGAATAGAAAACGGCTTTTCAAATCCGAGCTCTGCGCAAATTGCTTTCATATCTTCTCTATTGCCTAATACCCATTTTTTAAGCTGCTGCCATTTAATTGCTACGGTCTTATCCTTATAGGTAAGCTTCATAGACTTACGACCGCGACCGACTAATTGACCAGTATATAGCAAGAAGCACGCTGTGTCAAAGACAGGATCAAAGCCTCTGCCTTCTGCTTTGTAGTCTTCTGCCCAAATTCTAAGCCATGCCTTTCTGTTGGGCGTCCACAGTTTATTCTTCTTGGTATGCAGCTGAATATATCTGTACTTATCAGTGCCTTGCCCTTCTACAGACTCTTCTTCCTCATACTTATTCTCAGTATTGAAAGAAGGCCACAATGGCATGCCTGAAGCACGCGGAGTAAATTTGCAGCGACAATCTGAGTTGTACCTTAACGCCTGCCCTCCGGGTTCTACTTCTGGATGATATCTATCCATAGGATTGGCACGAAGCTGATTAGTACCAAGTACAGCTACCATCTTCTGTGCTAGTCGTCCTTTAACACGAGGAAGCTGTTTAGAAAACATTCTAGCTTGAAGTGCAATAGAATTATCTGTATCTTCTTCATCGTTAGAAGTAGGATTCATCGCAGGATAGGAGTCTACAATGATAAGCGCTTGCAGCTTATCGTCTTGCGCTTCTACCCAAAGGCCTTTGCCGTATTTCTTAGCCATATCTCGGTTAGCGTACTCACCAAGCTTGGCTTTATTGGCTTTATCGTCTTCAAAGACAAGCCACCACTTACCATTGACTTTCTTCTTGTCAGGAAGACTACGAAGAACCTCAGACAGCCAATCAAAGAATGCTTCGCCACGAGTTTCAGCACGATAACGAATCGTAGGCGGAACAGTCCATTTACCGGTAGCAGGATCTTGTACGCCAAATACCTGGCTAATAGACTTATCAACACCCATAGTCTTAAGAATATTAGCAACGTACGGCTTAGAATTACGTGTAGAGCCTTCATAGTCGCAAAGTGCAATCAATGGCACATTTTGCTTGATAGCTGATGCAACGATAGAAAGCGCACCGGTTGTCTTAGCTGATTGCTCTGGTCCAAAATGCGTATACCATGCGGGACGAATACCACCACCGTACAGCAAGTCTAGCATAAGCAGACCAGTGCTCATTGGTGGTGTATCCTCAAGAGCATCAGACTCGAAGCCTTGACGACGAGAAATATCATCAATTGTTTCAACTAGCAAAGCGTTGTAGTCAAACAATGGTATGCCAGACTGCTCTTTCTTTACAGCCATTCAAATGTCTCCTAATGAATAATTGCTTGTATATGCTATTTAGTATATTACTGCAAACTATGCATTAAGTGAACTACCCTTGACTTAAGTCAAGGGCTTCGTGCTTCTTTGACAACCCTTGGATCATGAGTTGAATTACTTCTTCCAATGATCTAGAGAGGTTTGTCTCCACACGCTTTTCAATATCGATTAAGGTTTCCTTAATCCTCTTTGGATCCCTACATTCCATAGGTACCATCTGTATTAGTTTATAGAAAGCAATCATGTTCTGTGCTGCATGCACGTCACGATCAGTGATACAACCGCAGTTGGGACAGACGAACTCTCGTTCCCATACTTTAAGATCGTCATTTTTATGAAAACAATCAAAGCAATATTTTGAAGTTGGCAATGAATGATCCAAAACGAATGTATTGGAAAGCGTTTTTAAGATCGCTTTAACGCGTCCTAAAATTCCCTTTTCAATCTTCTTTCCGTGTCCAGATTTCTGCCAATTAGCTAACATCTCATCCTGGATCACAGCAGTTTCAAATTGTTTTAACCAAAAGATTAGTTTATTAGCCGCATCTTTCTTTTGATTACTTCGCTTTTGTTTTTGCTTTCTAAGTTTGTTTGTTAATCGTAAACCTTTATTCGTCCTGTTAGAGAACTTCTTTGATCTTCTACGAGACAACTTACGTTGAACCCTCTTTTCGTTCTCACTTTGTTCAAAACAATAACTTAATTTACGACTTTGTTTAGTTTCATCTACAAAGGTTGTGAAACTAGTTTCACAACCGAAATCAATCCCAACCGTTTGATAATTGTGTTTACGTTCTTGCTTAGGAACGTAGCATGTTACCTGAATATACCATCCAGTTGGCTTTTGTACCAAACGAGCATTAGCAAACTCAATCCCTTCAATATTCAGCTGCTGTAAACCAAATACCTTTAAAGATTTCTTTAAGCCGGATAATTTCACTTTAGTGCCATCAAATTTCCAGCTATTACCAAACTGTCTAAAAGATACACTGTTAACTTCACTGACGAACGAAAGTCCTTTAGTGTGCTTGATGTTACCAGCCTTGAGGTTGGATTTAATGCTCTTACAAGCGGTTCCAATTTGTTTGTTAATCTCTTGGCGTGAAGCGGCACTTAGACAAGTATATTCACTAATGATAGGATTTTTATTCTTATCGTAATGTACAACTGTTTTAGCCTTACAATCGTTTTTGTAAGGCTTGTTTCCTTCGACCTTTCCAAACGCAATACAGCTATTATAATACCATTTTGCCTCTAAAAAGACGTTATGAAGGAATTGTTTTTGGGTTTGATTGAGATGATTCGCTTGAATCTTTAATTGAAATACTTTAATATCCATCATCGACGCACGTCGAGCGGCATTCTCAGCTTTCTTTTGAAACTGAGCTTTGTAGTCTCGAGTATTATTTGATGGATAAGTATTATCTGACATGATACAAGTGGTGTTTGTATTCGTGTTGTTTGGGATCAGAAAGTAACGATTTCTGATCCTTTTCCTTTATTTACGTAAATTTTAATCGTTGTTTCATCCCCTGACTAAAGTCAAGGGTTTTCACAACGAAGGTTTTATAAAATGGGAGGCATTTCTATGAAAAACCTCCCACTTCATTTTTAATTATCTGCTTATGAGAAGATTAGAAGTCTTCATCGTCAAAGTCGTCGTCAAAATCATCTTCTGGCTCGGACTTCTTAGCAGGCTTCTTCTTGGCTACAGCTTTCTTAGGAGCCGGCTTTTCTTCTTCGAAATCGTCATCAAAGTCGTCTTCATCAAAATCATCTTCTGGCTCAGACTTCTTAACAGGCTTCTTAGACGATGGCTTTTCTTCTTCATCATCATCAAAGTCATCTTCATCTTCCCAAAGCGCATCAGATTTCTTAGAAGTTGACTTAGCTGCAGGCTTTTCATCCTCGTCAAAGTCGTCGTCAAAATCATCTTCTGGCTCGGACTTCTTAGCAGGCTTCTTCTTGGCTACAGCTTTCTTAGGAGCTGGCTTTTCTTCCTCGAAATCGTCTTCATCTTCAAAGTCATCAATCTCTTCAGCAGCAGCTTTCTTAGACGACTTCTTAGCAGGCTTGACTTCATCTTCATCAAAGTCTTCAGGCTCTGCACGCTTACGCTTGCTAGACTTAACTTCATCTTCATCATCAGAATAACTGTCAGAAGATTCATCGCCTTTGGCAAAGCAGTTATCAATGAGAGTCTTATTACGACGCTTCCAGCCGTCAAAGTCCTTCTGAATATCTGCAGGATCAATCTCTAGGAAAAGCTTATCAAGATCATACGTCAAATACTCTTTTTCTTCTTCAGTAAGTGGCGTACGATCACCTTTCTGAACAGAATACTTAGAAGCGCCAGCCTTAGAGCTATCATACATAATCATGATATCACAACCAAACTTTGGATGATTGATATCGAATGCTTTAGTCTGAACAGCGCCAGTCTTGCTCTTAACGCGTGCAGTATTGATAGTCTTAAGCTTCTGAATCTGATCAAGAACAGAAACAGGCAATGCAATAACTCGTACAGGCGTCCAAGTATTAGAATCCTTATCCTTAAAGCCAGATTCGATTTCTTCTTCGGTTGCCTTAGGCTTACGAGATGGCTCGTCTTCCTGAATGCTACGAACAATGGCATTCATATAGTAGCTAGTAGAAAAGCGAACAATGCGATCTTGACGCGGAACACCAGCTTCTACAAGCTCACGCTCAAAATCTCGCCAAGCGTCTTCGACAGAGTCATTCTGCTGACGAGTTACTGGATCCCAAGAGCTGCAACCAGTATTAAACTGGCCTTTAGTCTTATCACGCTTAAGCGTCGTTACCCAGTAGCTGCCAGTAACCATTACGCCACCGAGAAGTCGAACACAAAGAAACTTACCATCAGGCAGCTTCTGCATGTCAACTACATCAGCAGGATTAAGACTTGTTTTATTCTTCTCACCACCGCCAACGTAGACGGAGCTGAGATCAGATGAGTACTTACCCATAAATTTCTCCTTGAATAATAGAAACATGAAATTTCTATCTACTTGAACATTATACACAAGAACACAGCTTTTGTAAACCTAGCGCTTGATGCATAGTATTAAAGCATATTTATTATAGCACAAAATTACTGCTCTATAGTCTTTTGCATCACTATGGCTTGCGATGATATAATTTGTAATGTTTTACGCATAGTGTCTAGATCAGACATAGCAGATACGGCTTGAAGCTCTTTAGCAAGCGAGCTTAGCAACTGCGATATTGCAGACTTCTTATAAAAAGCAGACTTACTGTCTTCTACTGAAGCACGAATAATATCTGTTATGCATTTAGCTAGCGATGCTTGAGCATCTGCGCTCATGTTTGATACTGCATTATCAATTAGAGTTGATAGTCTTTTCTCAGCTTCAATAGCTTTATTGTACCTAGCGTCTAGTGAATCAATTAAGTACTGATTAAGCTGATCAGAAAATGGTGCTAAGTCATCGAAGCTTCTTTCTGCGCTAATTGACTTCATACTGCTAATCCTTCTAACAATGCATGATCTTTAATAGACAAGTACTCTGGAATTCCAAGCGTTGCACGCAGTACACCATCTTTGTCTGCTATCTTTGCTTTATACGCAATATCAGAAACATTAGAATCTATACTTGTTTCTATGCTAGTTGTTGGCAAATCAAAAGAATCACCATATTGCTTATGTAAAGCTTCTAGCGATAAGTGCTTATCTTCTTTAAGCAGCTTGATGACTTGGCATTGTGCAGACTTCATCCAGTTCTGAATAAATGATGTCAATACGCCAAAGCGTGCATCGCATCTGTCTACTGCTTTGCCAACGATCATGCAGTAAATGATAGATATGTCATTAAGCGATATTCTGCAGTTGTACTGCGTATACGCTTTTTGCGCTTGAAGCAGAGCTAAACGCGTATACTTTTGACAAATCATTGCTCTAAACTCTTTAGCTTTATCATTCCAGTATACTACATTTCCATATACTGTTTGAAACTTGTCTTTATCTGGATAACCGAGCAATGCGTCTATTTTATCAGTAAGAATAAACTTTTCTCTTAGCTGCAAATCATTATTAAAAACAGACCAAATTTTTGCTCTCTGGTCTGCTAGCTTAAGAAACTGTGTGATGCATCCAAATATAATGCCTCGATTTAAATGCAAGCGCTCAAACGCGTGTACTTTTTGCTTTCCAGTCGATACTATGCACTTGAGTATTAAAATCGGCAATAACTTCTTAGGCTCACTGCATACTTTTACTGATCTATGCAGCGTATTGAATGCGAGAACTTTTACAAGATAATGATCTACGAATTCTGGACAGAACGTAATGATCTGTTCCCATGCATTTTTAAGAAAGTAGTCTAGAACTTGAAGATATTCTAGTGAAGTAAGATTCACCTTTATATCCTCATTAATAGCCTTCATTTTCGCAAAGACTTCTGAGTGCTGGTATCTATTTTGCATAGCGATCTTGCAGATAATAAAAATGCTGCTTGCTAATACAAGGAACTAGGAGAGCAGGTAGATATGGCCAAGGAGAAACCATAACACCAGTACCTTGCAAAAGCAAGCAGCAAAAGCTTAAAAATAGTACTCTAAAATTATTTATAGTACTTGAAAGTTAGCTGTGCAAAAATAGCTTAATCAGTTCTGATACAGCATTGGCATGCAGCTCTGGAGTTCTAGTGCTGCTAGCATAATTAAAGATAATTGCACCAATGTCTGTAGAGCGCAAATCATCGCTGGTTGCAAAATCTTTCATATATTTATTATCGCAAAAGACTAGAGCGCCTTCTACGAAAGGCTGTAACGTACAGCCTAGCGTAGCTACAGAGCTCATGTAAAGATTGTCAATGATGTTGATCATATGCTCTGCAATCTTTTCAGCTTGATGCTCGCTAATGGTAATAGACATGCTGTATCTCCTACGTGATTTACACGATCGAGTTGTAAACATAGCTATTATACATCACTCAACGAAACCGTGTTTATACAGCAGCTTATACAATGCTAAGCAATGTTTGCAGCAACTAGGCTCTAGTAGTGGATTAGTCACTTTTGGATAATCACCGTTTGAGTAGATAACGTCAGATGCATCATTAGTAAATAATGCAACTTCGTGCCTAAACAAATAGTCTGGACATGAGCACGACAGCTTGATGTGATTGTTATTATCTAGAAGATAAACCATTGTCAAATAGCGTTCTTTATTTTTATTGACAACTACTCGACCTGTCTTAGGATCAATCTTCTTTGGTGAAGACGTCCAAGCCATAAAATATCTATAGCCTGTTCTTTTTTCTATACCAGTTCTTGGCTTATCAATCTTCACTAAGCTGGCTGCTTTTCTTCTAGACTCAGAAATCTTACTATAAATTTTTGGAAAAGTCAGCATAATAAATGCCTGCAAGTAAAATGCTTAATAATATTAAAATTACTTGCAGGCATATGCGCATTATTCGTCTAGCTTAATTGTTGTGAATGTAGACTTGCAACGATCTCTAATCGGTTGCGGCAGCGTAGAATCTGTAAGATAAAGATAAAAAGCACTTGCAATAAATGTCTTCAAATTCTTAGAGTATGGCTCTAGATAAGAATAGCAAGACATCAAAAGTCCCCAAGACTCAAATGTATTTGCTGTAATAATTGTCTTGAGCATATCTGCTTGCAGCGCATCAGCAGACATATTGTCTAGATCTTTTACAGTAAGCTTATACAGTTTTGCTGCTGTCTTTGCATGAAGCTTAAAGATATCGCGCTCACTAACTGGATTTTCTTCTCTATCATTATCTAATGTCTTAATGTATTGAGAAAGCGTTTGTCCAGAAGCGTTATTGTCTAAAAAGTCTTGAACGAGTGTGTCAATAGAGTTTTTGTCAATTGACTCTACATGAGACAACGCGCAGAATGCTGCTGCCCACTTACCTGCAATAGCACTGTGATTTAAGATAAATCCAGGAATAGACATAGTAAATGCACTAATCAATGCACTTACATAGCTATCTACATCTTGACTTAGAAGCTCTTCTTCAGCGTAGATTCGAATCGTTCTAATACTATATTCTTTGTCATAGTAGTATTGAACAGTCTTACGCCCAGTAAGATTCTTATCATTATAAATTTCGAAAGAAAGCTCTGAAAAAATAATATCTAAGCCTTTATTATGTACTTGCAAGTACAACGCATCTAGAATCGGAAATAAGTCTTTAATAAGTTTCTTTCCTGGCTTAAAGAAAAAGTGAATCTTGCCTAGATGCGTATGACGCTTAAAGCCAACGGCGCTTATTACTCTATGGCCATTTATCTGATTAATGGCTGGTTCACTACCTAGATTTGCAATAATCTTAGTGCTGTAGTCTGATAGCTCATACTTAGCAGTTGTGTCGAATAGATGATTATACTCTGGAATGACAGCAGTAATAGTATCACCATCTACTTTCTTGACAAGAATTACGCTAGTTACTTCTTTATCATTATCAAGCTTTTGCTTAATGAGCAAATAATCATTGACTTGTGCTTTTTGCATAGTTACACTCTCCTTGTAAAAAAGCCTTCAAATAATTGCATTATACAACTAAATGAAGGCTTCTGTAACTTACTTAACGATATTCTCTAACTTCTCAACAAGCTTATCGTCTGCTGATTGCTCTACAACAATGGCTTGGCCAGGCTGTGTATCATCTAGAGAAAACTCTTCTGAATCATCTGTTGCAAGTGTATGATCTAGAACATAGTCTGTTTCTTCTGCGCTATTACTATCAACGTCATCATCTACGATAGCAATATTTGAGTCAACAGTAACTTCGTCTAACTCATCTACATCAGTTTCTTCATTAGAGCTTAGCTCTTCGTCTTCTACTTCTTCAGTAGCTACACTGCCTTCATCTGGTACAACGGCTGCGTCTTCGATAACAACTTCGCTAGACTCATGCTCATTAGATAATGAAATACCTTCAGTAGAAATAACTTCATTTACTTCTGAGCCTGCTTCTACTTTAGAATCATCAGCTTCATCAATTTCTGCAGTATTTTCTACTTCAGCGTCTAGCTTGGCTTCAGTTTCTAAGCTATTATCTTCTTCAGGCTTATCTGTAAGCGCATCATTCACTAATTCTTCGGTTAGCTTTTCAGCTGGTTCTGCAATTACAATGCCTTGTTCGAAATCAAGCCCTAGATGTGAATCATCTTTTTGCTCAGACTCGATACTGCTATTATTTGCAGTAATCTCAGCAGCATCGTTATTCTCGCTAGAACTGCCGCTTCGGTAAATGTCTTCAGCTACAGCACTAAGAATTGAGCTCAGCGCATTTGTAGTATACTGAGATTCATTTTCTGCTTGCTGCTGATCATTAGCAGCATCTGGCTGAATGCATTCTGGCTGCACTTCTTCATATGCTTCAGTCGCCTGGCTTGCATCAGCAAAAGTGATAGAGTACACAGGCTTATTGTTGCAAACTTCAGTATACGCAGTAGTAATTTGCGGATTAGCAATATCAATCTTAATACGACCGTTGATCAAGATCTCAATAGATTCAATCTCATAAATGTTATTGACAATAGTCTGAACGTAGTCAATAGAGCTTACAGAGATTGTATGGTAGTAAATGCTGTCAACAGTTCTTAGTTGTCTGTAGTTAATGAAGTCTACATTGGCCGCATTCAGCTTTTCTTTAACGTCATCTGCGTCAGTATTAACATTAACCTTAATGATTTGCGGCTTTTCTTCTGCACTTGCTGCTAATGTACGCGTAGATGTCTGTTCTTCATCTACAATAAGCTCATTTTCTTCTACAGCATCTTCTTCATTATATAGCTGAAGACTTGGCTCTCGTTCTTCTTCAGTAATAGGCATTGCTGCCATGTTAAAGAATGCATTCTTAATGGAGTCATCTTGACGAACGTAGTTTCGTAAAGATAAAAACCTATCTGCTGTAGTAGCAAGAACCTGATTGCCATCGCTAAAAATAACCTGCGGCGGATTAGTCTTTAGATACTTTTCTGGCAGAGAAAAGTTAGCAAGAGCTAAAACAACGTGCAGATGGCCATGACGCTTAGAGCGCCAAATAGAGCCAACGTCTAAAACGTCATACATGTTGTACTTGTCCATATTGATTACTCCTTGAGGACGATTAAATATAATGCTATTGACTATTTAGAATACGCTTTATCTAAAAGATCTGCTAATGCCGCTTGCTTCTTAGAGCACTGATAGTACAAGTAAGACCATGCTTTTATAATCTGCAAAGACTCATCTTGAGTATATTCTTTTTCTGCAAGCCTAGGCAAAGGTATGCAAGGATCTAACAGCTCTCTTTGCAAGCTCGGCAATACCGGCTTTTCTATAGCTGGTGGAATAATCTGCGGCTTTTGCTCCTGCTCCTGCTTGGCTGTAGTGCAAGCATTTAAAACTAGCACAGCAGATAGTACAAAAAATAATTTACTTAGCTGCATAATCACCTCGTTCTAAGCTGGCAAGAACTTGATTTATAGCAATAGATGTCTCTTTGGTCCATGCCTTTGTTTTTGCATTTTCGGCGCTTAGCTCTATTTTTGCAAGCTTATTTTGGTATGCAATAAGCTCTTTATTAAGCTGATTTCGCAACGCGATTGACTCTTGCTCTAGTGCATATGCCTTTAAAGCGCTTTCTTTGACATATGTATCATACGTAGTACGAAGCTCATTGTACTGGCAAATTGCATTATCTAGATCGACTTGCATGACAGCTTCTGCTTCTGCTTTGCCAGTTTTATAGCCATTAGCTTCGCCGTGTGATTTGCCAGTATTGTATATGTAAAATGTTAAAAGACCGAATATAATAAGCGCTATTATAGTCTTATACTTTGTTAGAAATGAAGTCATAAACAAACGTCCTTATCTGATCTAGCTGAGCATCTAAATCTTGCTCAGTTGTATCTAGCATCAATATATTATTAAACTCAGACGTAAGCTTACTGAATTCTTGCCTAATTACTTCTTGCTTATCGAACACGTCGTCTTTTGCTATTTTATTAGTCTTATAGCATATGATGTGCACAACTTGTCTTGACGAATCAAGCAATTTTCGTGTTCTTTCAGCTAATGATTTATTACATGGCTGATTAAAAACAGTAGAATATACTAAATGTGAAAGAATAGCTCTATCAATCACAATAAGCTTAGACTTATCAAAGCATGGCAAAAATAATGCTAATTGAAATCTAGCATAAGTCTGATTTACATTTTCTCGTACAGCATCTTTAAGTGTATCATCTTGTATGTAAGTGCCATTTTCTAGCTTAGCAAAAGCTTTAGCGATAGATGATTTACCAGAGTTGTCATGGCCTTCGAAAATTACTATCATTTTGTCAAGTCTTTAAGAAAATCTAAAACTTCTGTCGGACAATTAAATGGATCCCAAAGCTCAACGTTATTGTCTTTAGCTGCCTTGGACGGATTTTTGCAATTAGCGAACTTCAGATATGGAGAGCCATCCCATGACCAAAGCTTTATAACATTTACTTTAGACACGTACTTTTTAAGTGATGGATAAATCAGCCGTGTGCCTGAAATACCTGCATCATCGCCGTCCATGCAAATAATTGCTTTTTCAATGCCAGCAATATCTAGCAGCTTAGACTTATCATCATTCCAGTTATGCGTACCCATAATGCAGAGCGCTGGAATTCCATTCTCTATAAGTCTAAGTGCATCACGCTGGCCTTCTACAAGAACTACTGCTTTGGACTCATTCTGCAAAGCCATTTTAATAGAATAATCAAAAGGAAATAAGCCTTGTGACTTTGCCCAAGAGCCTTTCTTATTGATGTAAGACGGCTTGCCATCAACTTTTTGCTTTCTAGCTTTAATATAGCCTACGAGTTCTTCATTTATATAAACAGGCATCCAAATAAATGTATCTGAGTAGCTAGACTCATACTGTACTTTACACAGCCTGCAGCCAATTGCACGTAGCGTATTAGTAGAAATACCACGCCAAGCTTTATTTGCCGGAATTTGCTTATAGACAAGCTTCTCGGTAGAGATTTCATCTGCATCAGAAATCTCTACCATTATAGGACGTGAGAACTTATCTTCAGGCTTAGAGCTGAACTTCTCTAGTCCTAAAGCGTCTGCGAGCTCATCCCATAATCCATGCTTATTGCAGCCAAAGCAAAACCAAGAGCCTGTGTTATTTTGTCCTTGCCTAAAGTATACGCCGCAAGATGGATTCTTGTCAGCATGAAACGGACATGGAATCATTGCCATGTCTGATTTCATTTTTACATTTGGAACTCTAGAGATCTGAGACCTAACCAGCTCTCGTCGTTCTGATTCTTGCAAATAGCTCACAATGCACCATCTACAAACATGTTCTTATTACTTATTATACTCTACCTTCAAATTGCCAGCATCATAAACTTTTAGCCAACCAGCATTTCTCATGTTCTCATGCTCAGTCAGGCTATTATTATACTTTTCTTTTAGCATAGCTTCAAGCTTATGCTTTTGGCAAGACATACGGTTAAGCACTGTTGTGCCTTTGCAATAAACGTATGAAGGCTGTGTATATGCAAGTTTAGTAAAGCCTGCTGATTCATAGCCTTTGCCAGTAAAGTGTGCTAGATCAATATAAGATATAAAGTTATTTAAACTAGAAGCTGCAATAAGCTTAGAAAAACCACCGATGACTTGATAATCTGCTTTTACACAGTAACGATGTAATTCTACTTCGCCTTGCTTAAAACGTGATTTACCCCAGCCAGCAACAGCTACTAGCTTATCTTTGTAGAAAAGACCTAGCTTAATAGTGGAGTTAATAGAGTTTTGCAGATGATATGCATTTAAGAAGTCTCTATACTGATCATTATCTATAGACTTAGCAACGCACTGTCTTGCGTAAATACGAGTACTAAAAAGTCCTAACGCAGACCGAATAAGACTTTTAATTTTTTCTTTGTTAGCATACCATTCATACTCAAATATATGAACGAGACGAATGCCTAGCTTTCTGCATTCTAGTGTTTTCTTCTGATGATACTTAGCATCTTTGAATAGCTCTGAATGATAATAAGTACCGTCAAACTCAAATGCTAACTGCTTTTCTGGCAAATAGATGTCTAGCTCTTTACTATTTTTAAGCACATTGCGAGAATTCTCTATAATCTCACCAGAGTAAATTGAGCTAATATAATCTACAAGCTCTTTCTCTACAGAAGATGTTCTAGTATCAAGCGCACATTTTTTACAGAAAATATGCTGATAGTTATTGCCGTATAGTGAATCATTCTTCCATACATGTCCACACTTGCATTTAAGCATAAGCTGCTTATCTGCTATATAGTCATCTTTGCTAGAAAGCAGAGTAATGCCTTTGGCTTTAAGTGCATTTACAAAGCTTTTATAATGCCGATGTCTAAGTGATGATTTAATCTTATTAGCAACAAGCTCGTTTTTTGATGCAGTGTCAACGCCGTAACGCGCTATATTTGTAGCTTTTATCTTTGCTTTGATTTGACTAGCTTTTGCTACATTATCAACACTATATTTTTTAAGTACAGTACGCTTAGCTTTTGCTTTTACATCTGCATTAGCTAAAGGACTAGCAGCACCGTACACTCTAATATTTGTACTAGCAGTCTTTTGCTTTACAAGATCAGACTTTGCTGGATTGCTAAAGCCATATCGCTTAATGCAAGTTGCCTTGCGCTTTTCTTTTACTTCAGCAGAGCTAGATGCATTCTCAACACCATATTTTGCAAGATTAGCATTAGCGATCTTCTTCTTGACTGCACTAGCTGCGTATGGATTTTCAACACCATACTTTTCTACGCATGTCTTCTTATACTTATCTTTGATTGCATCAGACTGCAGTGCATGGCTGACACCGTAGCGTTCTTTTAACGTGGCTTCTGCTTTTTGACGTACTTCTGTAGACGAAGCTGCGCACTTTCTAGAGCAATAGCTTTTGGCTCTTGCTTGTGTAAGTGTAAGAATCTTTCCACAATTTTTGCATCTAGCCGGAGTGTAATAGCTTAGGCCTTCTCTAATAGATGTATAGTATACTAGCTGTGGTGTAACGTCTACTTGATAAGTAGCTGATGCTTTAGAAAACCATGAAGATATTTTACTAGATGAGTTAAGATGCTTGGCAAATAATCTTGAATTGAAAGAGCCATCTGCTTTTATGCAAGCACCGTATAACGCAAGTATGTCTTTAGGAATCTTAGTTTTCTTCAGCATGATGCTCTCTCATATTATGCTAAGTATTAATTATACTCTACTTTTAAGTTGCCAGCATCATACACTTTGAGCCAGCCATTTGCAATCATATTGTTAGACTCAGATAAGCACGCGTCATACTTAACACCTAAAATTGAATGTAGCTTATGCTTTTGCGCTTGATATCTAGTCAAAACTTTTGTGTTCTTTGTATAGATATAATTTGGCTTAGATATAGAAATCTCTTTACAGCCAATAGACAAGTAGCCTTTGCCTGTAAAATGCGCTAAATCAATGTAAGATGCAAAGCTTGAAATATTAGAATGTTTTAGTAGCTTGCTAAAACCACCAACTACATGATAGCCTGCTTTAACGCAGTAACGATGCAATTCTAGCTCATCTCTATTAAATCGAGACTTGCCAAAGCCAATCACTGCCACTAGCGTATTCTTATAAAAAAGTCCATATCTAATAGCAGAGTTAACTGAGCCTTGAAAATGATTAATGTCTAGAAATTGAGAGTACTGGTTACTATCAATTTGCTTTACTTCGCATTTTCTAGCGTAAACTTTAGCATTATATTGTCCTAATGCAGTTCTAATAAGCTGCTTAACTTTATCTTTCTTAAAATCCCATTCATGCTCAAAAACGTGAATAAGCCGAATGCCTTTCTCTCTACATGCTAAAGTCTTTTGCTGATGATAGCTTGCTGAAGTACCAGCATTTTCACTATGCCAATAGCTTCCGTTAAACTCAATGGCTAGTTGATGCTTAGGAATATAAATGTCTAACTCTTTTCCATCTAGAATAGATCTATTATTTTGCTCAATTTTTCCAGAGTAAAAAGACTTAATAAACTCTAGTAGCTCATGCTCTTTTCTAGATGTTCCTACATTAGTGCATTTTGGACAACATGCGTACTGCGCAATATAACCGTACTTTTCTTGTGACTTATTAATTGTCCATTCATGTCTGCAGCAAAGGCATCTAAATCTTAGACCATCTTTTTCTTTTACATAGTCTTCTTTAGAAGAAAGAAATTCAATTTGTTTAGCAGCTAAAAGCTTTAGAAATGTAGGATAATAGTTATTCATCCTAGACATATGAGAAGTAGCAATTGCTTTGGCTTTAATGCTTTCAGCAGCAAATGGCTCTACATTACCATATTTCTCTAAGCACGTTTTATGTCTTTGCTCTTTAAACTGCTTAGAGCTAAAAACAAAATCAGTACCATATTTTTCTTGGCAAGTTTTACGATACTTTGATTTGACAGATTCAAGCTGAGAAGTACTTCTAACACCGTACTTTCGCATGTTATTCTCTGCTCGCTTTTCTACAGCAGCTTTCATACTAATACTTGCTTTCTGCTGTACTTCAGGCAAAGCCTTTGTGCATTTCATAGAACATGTTACTTTACCTGCAGCGATTTTGTCAATGCTTAGCTGCTTACCACATGCTTTGCAGTAAATTGGTTTATACTCAGTAAATCCAGCTTTCAAATAGCTATAAATCTCTAAAGGTGTAATATCTTTACCAAGATCTTTTGAGATATGATCAAGCCAGTTTTGAGTTCGCTTATTACTCTGAAGCAAAACTTTGTACTTACTTATCATAAAAGCTTGACGACGTCCAGCTCTGCATGAGAAAATATCTTCTTTGACAAACTCAGGAATTTTTACTGCTTTGCTCGTCATAGTCATTCAATGCCTTGCCAATAACATCATCTAGCTCTTTTACACCAAGTAACGGAAAATGTGTATTTAAATGATGACGACACTTTTCATCTCGCCATGGATGAAGAATCTGCTCCATAACATCATTGTAATCTTCTTTAATAAACCCATTTTCACGTCCTTCTTTAATTGCAGAGCTAATAGCTTGAAGTAGCGATGGAATACTCCAGTCCCAAGGATATGATGTTGAGTCGCAAATACCTACTTCCATTTCAATCTCAGGCTCAATATTGAACTCAAAATTGAAATTGCGTTTAATCGCAGCTGCAGTACCATACGTCGCTTCGTACTGCATAATATGCAAAAATGGAATCACGAATTTATAGGGTATAGCATAATAATTAGCATCATGTACAACTCGAAGGTACTGAATTCTATTATTAGATGCTTTCTCTTCAATACCTAGCATATCTGCAATCTCTTTGTAATGATCATAATAAGATTGCATAGCAAGTCGAGAAGCAACAATAGCGAGTTCAGATGCAAAGCCTTGAATTGGTGCATTACATGACTGACGAATAGATCTAGATGCAGTTTTCTTATCAGTAATAAGGGCAGATGGAACATGACGAACACGACCAACAGGCGAAATAGCATAGCCATAATGTGTTGCCATATTGATAGCATCATCTAGCCAGCGCTTGCCATTCTTAAACTCAGAAAACACTTTATCCATTGTAGACTGTGCTAGCTCTGTTCTATCCTCTTCAAGAATAGTTTGCAAAGCCTTATTTGCATCTGCTAATGCTTTATTAGCTGCTGCTTTCTCTTTAGCAGAAAGCTTGTTATCTTGCGTCTTTAACCAAGCATCATGAATCTTGGTTTTAGCATCAATAATATCAGCACCCTTAATCTGCTCACCCATAGACTTAGCAGACATCATATAAATAGTAGCGAATACAACGCCTTTAACAAGAGCACGAAGAGGATGTTTCTTGTCAACTTGTCGGCCAAAGAATCGTTTAACATTAAGGCAGTGAACATCACCTTCTTTTTTAATACGATCTTTATTTTCTGGCGTAGGATCTTGAATGTAAAGCTGACGAAGCTTTTGGCCTACTCTGAAAGTGTCTGCGATGTTATTGTCATGTGCAGCAATACCCCAAGTACGAACTTCCTGCGCGTTATAGTCATAGTGAATTAGCAGACAACCAGGAGGTGCAATGAATGCGCGCTTGATATGCTTAGCAATATTAGAGTGCTGTGGAATAACTTGAAGCGATGGATTACGAGAGCCGAGACGTCCAGTTAGAACGTTATAAAATGCATAATCTGGACGAAGACGATGATCTTTAATAGCATCAGTGTCTGTAAGCGTAAGAATCTTATTCCAAGACTTAATATACGTATTAAGCAGCTTGTTAATCTGCTGATAGTCATCATAAAGTGATACGACAGCATTAGAGTACTTATATGCTTCTCTAAATGCGTCATCAACAGCCGGAGCGCCTTGCTTCGTATAAGACACTGGCTTGAGCTTCATCGTATCAAAGAAAAGCGCAGACTTATGATCAGGCTTTGTCAAAGACAGAATCCACTGTGCAGATGCAGAGCCAAACAGTGATGTAGACTTAAAGCCTTCACGATCAAGCAAAAGCTGATTGGCTTCTTTTACTTGAGGCTGAGTAAACATTTCTTGCTGTACTTCTTGCAGCTGCTTGCCAAGTGGTGAGTCTTTAGAGCGAAGAACTGCCATATAGTCCATATCAATATATGAGCCGTCTTGACGAAGATGAGACAGCGCATGTGCAGTATCGGACATGATATTGAGCATATGGTTGATAAAATACGGCTTATAAGGTACTTTATTAGCAATCTTAATATAGCTAGCACGCTGAATCTGTTGCTTAAAGACAGCGACAGCAAACACAGTGTCAGCAGCACAATACATCAAAACATCATGTCCGTCAATAGCTACATTACCAATTGTAGATCTGTCTTCTTTAGTAAATGCATTCTTAAAGTAGAAGTCATTTCCATAACGGCACAAGCATGCACGCAAGTTGCCTTGAGGCACACCATACGCTGTTGTGAGCTTGTTGACGTTTTCATCAAGATCGTGCTCACCAGCCATGAGTTCCCAGCAAGTACGATTAATAATTGGCATTTTCAAGCATTGACGTGTAATGCGTAAATCGAACATGCCATTATATGTAATAGCAAAAGGCTTGCCTCTACCTGCAAAGAACTTTCTCAAGTTCTTTTTAATATAAACTCTATCCTCTTTAGACCAGTGGCTTTGCGGATGGTCGATAGTAAGCACATAGCCAATATTTGGCGTTTGGCTTGGCGTAAACTGCGCTGTATAAATCGCATTATCGTTAACTGTAAGACCTCTAGTTTCTAAGTCATATCCAAAATACTTAGACGCATAAAGCTCTTTCATAAGTGCATCAAACTCGTCAATAGTCCTAATGTACTTATACTCAGGAACAGAAATATCTACAGTAAATGGATTCTTGCCGATAAGAAGATTTGCAAGATGCTGAAAAGCAAAGCCAACGCAATTAGCGGTTTCATCTTGCAGCAAAGCACGAAATAGATCTAGCGTGCAGCAATACTTCACACTGTCTTTTTCAAAAACCCAACCACGCTTATAATCTACATGATCAACGTCAGGAAACAGCTCTGCAAAAAGAAGACGAGGCGCAGATACACCAGAGATTAGCACATGCGTAGGCTTTAACTTATTAATCATATAAAGCGCGCGCTTAGTAAACTCTGCATTCTTTTCTGCAAGTCGATCATCTGTAAGACCTGCTACATTTGCGTCATTAAAGTTAATGACTGCATAAGAAAAAGTAGGTACTGCTTGATCAAATCGATTTGCGCAATCAAAAGAGCACTTAATATACTTAAGAAAAGTTTCTTTGCTGTCTTTTGTAGAAAGCAACTGATGATTCTTGATGTCATCACGAAGAACATGCTGCGTAATGATCAACAGTTTATGCTTAGATTTAGACCAAGAATCATCACGAAGGCAGTACACATCAAAAGAGCCTTTTTGCGCATTGCCGTATCTAAACTTGTCAGTAAGTCGCTCCATGCTGTCTCCTTGAATACAGAGCTATACAAATACATAAGTATTTATATTATATACTAGTACACATACTTTGTGCACAGCTGAAACCCTGTACAAAGTTGACAGAAAAACATTGCGCCTGGAGCGCTCTGGCACAGCATTGGCATAAAACTGAAACCTTGTACTATTAATAAAAGATATACAGTTAGTGTGTAACGCATAGTAATCTTATTACGTGTAGCAGCATAAAGATTATACCTTTATGCTGAACTATACTACAATAAGTTAAAAGGCATACGTGTGAATAACGTATGCCTTAAACGCTATGCATGATTAGTTGATTAGTTGGTTGGTTGGTTGGTTGGATAGCTATTCATAGCATAGTGGCTGTTCTCCTTGCTAAATGGCTTTTAAGTAATAAGGCTTCAGCGAACAGGAGTTATAAAGCCATGTACGGCTGGTTACTTTATATTGTACAAGGCTTCAATGAGCTAGAGGCTTTTTTGTAAAAACTAATAGCTTTTGATGCTCTAGGCGCAACATGAGTAAAAAACCTAAAAAACGTGAGAAAGCTGAAACCTTGTACACGTTGCGTTGCACCAGGATGCGCCAAGATGCTCTAGGATGAGTGTGGGCGAGAAAGCTGAAACCTTGTACTATTATAAAAAATATACGCTAAAAATCACATGTATTTGAAGCAGCTAGAAAACATATAAAATCAAGCGTCTAGGTGCAGCTTTGGTGAGAAAAAGTGTCACATGTAACATGTATAAAGATTATACCTGTACAAGGTTTCAAATGTTTATTTAGCGCTTTCTGCTTAGCTGCTGCTTAGCTTTTTCTATCTTTTTCTTTTGCCGAAGCTTTACAGAAGAAATGCTTTCAGCTAAGTAGCTAAAAACGCTAGTATCACCAAGTGTGTATTGCGCATACTTATCAGTAAACTCTTTTAATACATTTTGCCTAAGCTCCTTAATGCTAGTTTGCAGCTTATCTCTGCGAATAAGCAAATTTGCTAGTTTACTAGCATTTGCTGCACTATTTTCTTTGTTCTTTTTTAGTCTATAAACTGCTGAATTTAGCTTTGCACGTTCCAAGCATTTTGGTGATTTATTAAAGTGAAAATCTAGATAAGCCTCTTTAAGAAATTCTTTCTCTGAAGTATTTTCGGCCTTGTTAATTTGGTATATTAGAAACTTTTGAGATTTTCTATAGCTTTGTACTTGCTGCGCTCTGATTTTTTTATTTCTTTCTATAATATATTCTGGAAGATTAGCTGCGCATGATTTTGATGTCTTAACAGTACAAATTGGAGTATTTTTTCCAAAAAGCTCTACTGGAGACTTAACTGCTGCTACGTTATCTATTACTGCGTTAAGATCATAGGCTAGTTTCTTTGTACTAACTAAAATAAGCACTTTATCATTAGAGTTTATATTTCTAAGAGAGCAACGAAGCATTGTTTGAATATATTGTCCTAGCGTAAAATCCAAATAAGCGTTATACTTAAACACTTTATTATTTTTTGTGTCAACACAATACTGAGAAAACCAAGATAATATAGATGTTTCTAAGTTAAAAGCAGATAGCACAGAAATAATTGAAAAATCACTATACTTATTAAGCCCTCTTACATCACCATGAAGTTTTGTATATTGGCTCTGTAAGCTACTGCTTATTAGCGTATCGCTAGAAACAGGCGGATAGCTAAGAGTTTTGTTGTAGTTAATAAGAATCTGCTTTTGCAAAAATCTATTATTGCAAAGTTGATCGCTACTAGCTAAATTATTATCGCTAAGCCACCGCTTGGCATAATCAACGCTAAGCTCTACTGCTGCTTGAATAGGAGAGCTAGTTGAAAATGTCTTAATTTCTTTGCAAAGCACAGCTATAGTAGGATTTAGTAAAGCTTTAGGACTATCTTTTGCTAGAGTAGGAATATTATCTTTTTGATGATTAAAGTTATTTAAGTAAATAGCTAAACTTGGTAATTTTTTACTTTTTTGCACGTATGAATATATAGTATTTACATGTGCGTATTCTTTCTCTAACTGCTGCTCATCACATTTAAACACTACGCCTTTATTATACAAATGCTTAGATGCATTGCAGTATGTATCGAATACATAGCTAATAGTTGCTGAAGAAAAACGATTAAATAAAGCTTTTTGTCTTTCTTTAGAAATAATCTTGTCTGTCACATTAACTAAGTTAATCTTATAGCCAAGTTTTTGTATGTTATGCATGCATTTAATTACTGCGTATAGCTGTGATTCTTCAAAGAATGCAGACATTAAAGTTATACGCCGCCAATGAATAAGTGCATCATACGGTACTTGAATAACAACTACAGTAAGACTAGATCCAGTAAGCTTGATAAATGCAAAACTTTGCTGCTCTAAGAAAGAAATAAAAGACATTGCTTCTCTTAACGAAAACAAGTCTAGCAGCTTTACTTTTACTTCATTGGCCAATAATACACTAGAGCTTATAGCTGTGTATGAGTTGCTGTTAAAGCTAACTAGTGTAGACAAATATTCTTTTGCTACGTTAGAGAGCTTTAGACTTATACTACTCATCTGGCAGCTTCGAGCTTCATCAATGTATACATTGCATAGATGCTTATTTGCAAATGATGAAATGCTTTTCGTATTAGAAAACTCAGAATGATTGGCAGTCCAAAATGCTAGCTGCGTAATAAACAATACATTTCCAGGACAAAGATAATAATCACTAAGATCTTCGTCTATATTAATTCTGCTGTCTAGTAAGCTTTTGAATCTATACGCAGCTTTAGCATGCGCTGCATTTCCTTCAGCTATTATGCTTTCTGCTAAGTTTAGGCACTGATTGTTAAAGCTTATAGCGTATTTGTGCAGAGACATCTTAACAGTATTATGCTTACTATACATCTGCTTCTCTTGCAATAAGTCATATGTTACTGGTACAAGTTTTTTGCATAGTACATCTGCGCAATTAGCAAGCGTCTCATCTGATCGAATTTTCGCAGTAATTTTTGCAAGTACTTCATTGATAAGTGCATTCGTAGGAAAAACACAGATCATAAGCTGCGGCATGCTAAGAAGCTTATCATATTGCTTTGCGTCTTTACGCTTTTGCCATGTTGCTATGTACTTTATTAACGTTTCTTGCAGCCAATGTGTTTTGCCGGAGCCAGGAAAAGCGTTAACATACTGAACATTATACTGTTGTTGGGCTAGCATTTTTAAAGTCCTTGCGCAAGTGTAGCAAGCTAGAAATTCATTCACACAGTATTTATTATATCACATGGTAACTGCATTTTCCAGTATTATAGTACCATGTGACAAATTGGTTAAATGGTGGTATCAGGCCTGGTATCAGACCTGTAAATGGCATTACCTGGCGTATCCAGAGCGCTGCCAATTTCAATTTGTACTCACGAGTACTGAAAATGTCACATGTTAATTTTTTAGCTGCGCCGGGATGCTCCAGGACGCGCCTGGGCGAGCTCCGTGTCACATGGTAACGTGTATAGAAAAATTTTTTAATTATTAACATAACATACAGTAATAATTCTAGACGTAATTGTTTTGATTGTTTTGATTGTTTTGTTTTGGTTTGGTTTGGTTTGATATGACTAGACAAGAAAGACAAAGAAGACAAAAGCGAAAAGTATCTGAAGAGCTACGAAGCGAAGCGGAGTAGCTCCCTTTTAAGAGATAGTTATTAGTGGCGACAGCCTGCATCAGGACATGGTAGAAA